>Ga0194119_10000038_pt1 | contig 226908 bp, 188 predicted proteins | sample TA2MahC100mmetaG_FD_148620 | JGI IMG/M metagenome (GOLD analysis project Ga0194119, IMG submission 148620) | Freshwater microbial communities from Lake Tanganyika, Tanzania - TA2015018 Mahale Deep Cast 100m | ecosystem: Environmental > Aquatic > Freshwater > Lake | place: Tanzania: Lake...
ACGCTGGTCCTGGGCTCGTGCGCGCCCGGAGTCGAGCTGCCCTCGAACGACGTCGATTTCCGGGCCATCGGATGGCACGCGGCGGGAAGGATCATTGGCTTGGGGCACCGCCGGGTCACGATGCTGCAGCCCCCGCGCCCGCTTCCCGGGGATCTGGCGGCGCAGGACGGGTTTCTTGCCTACGCGCAGCAGGCCTCGGTGCAGGTCGTGGTGAGGGTGATGCCGGCGGACGGCTCGCGCATGCTGTGGGGAACACGCATCCGCGCGCTCCTCCTGTCACCGAACGCGCCCACCGCCGTATTCACCACCCGCGTGACCCATGCGCTCGGCGTGATCTATCATGGATTTGCCGCGGGGCGCCGCATTCCCGCCGACCTCTCGGTGGTGCTGGGGAAATCGGATCTCATGCTCGAAACGGCGCTTCCGGAGGTCGCGCGCTACCGCGATGTCCACCTCCGGCAGTCGGCGCTGGCGATGCGCGTCGTGGAGGCGCTGTTGGCGGGGCACTCGATGTCGCGAAAGCCGACCTTGCTCGTCCCTTCCTTCGTCGCGGGTGCGACTCTCGGCCCCGCGCCGGTCCAGTGATCAACGTCTTGGTCGGGCGATGGCACGCTCCCGGGTCCGCCACGGTGCGCCCGTTTCGAGTTGCGTCCGGCCGCGCGCGCCCGACTTGGATACCGGATGCCTCGACCGGTTTGGGCGGGCGCTACTCGGCCGCAGCCGCAGGACGCTCGATCGCTTGGTACACGAGGTTGCGGAAGAGCTCGATGGGCTCGCCGTGCGTGGTGGGCGCGATCTGGCGGTAGAGGAGAAACACCATCCGCTCCTGTGGATCGACCCAGTAGGAGGTCGCGAAGGCACCACCCCAGGAGTAGGTGCCGCGGGTGGAGGGTGTGCGGTTTTCGCTGCGTGCCGAGACGATCCCGAAGCCGAGACCGAAGTCGTCACCCTCCCGATTGAAGCCTTGGCCGCCCGGCTGGACCGTCGTCATGAGGCGCACGCTGGAAGCGCTCAGGATCCGGCTTCCCCGGAGGGGCCATGGTTGAGGAGCATCTGCAGGAAACGGCCGTAGTCCTCGATCGAGGAGGACAGCCCCGCTCCGCCGGAGAAGAAGGACTGTTCCTCGAGGGGATAGTTTGGTCGGGTCTCGGGATCGTTGAGTGCGCGTCCAGGATGCTTCTCAAGCTTTCCCTCGGGAGTTTCGCGGTACAGCGGCACGAGCCGCGGGGCTTTCTCCGCCGGCACCCGGAAATGGGTGTCGTTCATGCCGAGCGGCGCGAAGATCCTTTTGCGGAAGAAGGCATCGAGGGTTTGACCGGAGATCTGCTCGACGAGGCAGCCGAGCAGGTCGGTGTTGAGACCGTAGGTCCAGCGCTCGCCTGGCTGGTGCATCAGCGGCACGGCGGCGAGCCGGTTCATCGCGGCGAGGAGAGTGTCGCCCTGGACGTCCAGTCCGAGCCGGACCTTGGCCTTGGCGTAGAGAGCGACCGCCTCGCGGGAACCGATCGTGGCGTAACCAAGGCCGGACGTATGGGTGAGCAGATCCCGGATGGTGATGTCGCGCCTCGCCGGGACCGTGGTGGTCGATCCATCGGCCGGGTTGAATGACGCGATCACCTGCTGGTTGCGGTAGGCGGGCAGGTGCCGGGACACGGGATCATCGAGGCGGAGGCGACCCTCCTCCATCAGCATCATGATGGCGACGCTGGTGACAGCCTTGGTCTGGGACGCGATGCGGAAGATCGCGTCGGTGCGCAGTGGCGTGCGGGTCTCAAGGTCTGCGTAGCCGGCGGAGCGGAGGAAGGCCACGTGGCCATCGCGGATCACGAGGGCGACGCAGCCGGGCATCTAGCCCGCCTGCACCCACTCGTTCATGGCCCGTTCGATCCGGGTGAGCCGCTCGGCGGAGAAGCCGGCGGCGGCCGGTTGTTCGACGCCCGGGGCGGCGGCGGATCGGACGACGGGGACCGTGAGCGTCGACGCGGCGAGGGCGACGAGCAGCCACGCGATCGGGGGGCGAATGGACCGGAATGGAGCGGATGACATGGGAGTGAAGCGGACTGCACCGCGACCAACCCCCTCGGCCCGGGGGCGGGAGGCGGCCTCGGTCAGGAGCCCGGCGGATCACACGCCGCTGGACCGGGCAGCGGTGCGGAGACGAGCCGTCAGTCGAGCTCGGCGTGCCGGCTCTCCTTGAGGAAGATTGCGCCGATGACGGTGGTGAGGGCGGCGATGGCGATGGGATAGACGAGGCCGGCGTACGGATTGCCGTATTTGGCGACCAGACTCGTGGCGATGAACGGGGTGAGACCGCCGAAGATGCCGTTGCCCACGTGGTAGGGCAGCGACATTGACGTGTAGCGGATGCGCGTCGGGAAGATCTCCACGAGGAAGGCGGCGATCGGCCCGTAGGTCATGGCGGCGAGGATGACGAGCGTGAACAGCAGGGCCACGATCATGACCGGGTTGAGGGGGGTTGCGAAGTGCTGCAGGCCGGCGAAGATCGGGACGTAGAGCAACGCGGCGAGGCCCATGCCGCCGAGCACGACCGGTTTGCGGCCGATCTTGTCGGAGATGCTGGCGAAGAGCACGAACGCCGGCGTGCCGAGGAGGAGGGCGATCGCGATGAGGGTGAGAGCCACCTCGTACGGGATCTTCAGGACGGTCTGGAGGAAGTACATCGCGTAGAACTGGCCGGTGTACCAGACCACGCCCTGACCGGCGGTGGCGCCGAAGAGAGAGATGAGCACGAGGCGCCGGTTCTCCCGGTTGAGGAAGCTCTCCTTGATCGGGTTGCGGGCGAGTTTGCCGGAGGCCTTGGCCTTGGCGAACAGCGGCGACTCCTCCATGCTGATGCGGATGTAGTAGGAGAGACCGACGAGGATGATCGAGAGCAGGAACGGCAACCGCCAGCCCCACTCATTGAACTTCTCGACGCCGATCGCCTCGCGGATGGCGAGGATGGTGACGATCGCGAGCAGGAGGCCCCCGGTCGCAGTGATCTGGATGAAGCTCGTGTAGAAGCCGCGGTGGGCGCGCGGGGTGTGTTCCGCGACGTAGGTGGCCGCGCCGCCATATTCGCCGCCGATGGCGAGACCCTGGAGCAGGCGCAGGAGGACAAGGATGATGGGCGCCGCGATGCCGATGTCCGCGTAGTCGGGGAGGAGGCCGATCGCGAACGTCGCCCCGCCCATCAGGAGCAGGGTGAGCAGGAACGTGTACTTCCGACCGACGATGTCACCGAGGTGCCCGAAGACAATCGCGCCGAACGGGCGGATGATGAAACCGGTGGCGAAGGTCGCGAGCGTGAGAAGCAGCGCGGCCGTCTCGTTGCCCTTGGGGAAGAAGTGGCCCGCGATGATGGTCGCCAAGGCGCCGTAGACGAAGAAGTCATACCATTCGATGAGCGTTCCCGCCGAGGAGGCGAGGATGACTTTCCAGAGCGTTTTCTTGTCGGGGTGGCGGGGGGCGTGGAACGACATGGGGGTGAAACCTTGGGGGAAAGCAGCCCGCGGGCACTCGGCCGCCGCTGAGGTTAGGCGGCCGCCGGTGAGGTTAGGCGGACGCGGTGCCGGTGGCGGGCGCGGGGTCGAGCCTCTTCACGAGGACGCGCGGGTTGCGGCCGCTTTCCTCGTAGGTCTTGAGCCGGGCCTCGGGCAGGATCGACTTGTCGGCCTCCTCGAAGCCGGCGACCCCGGTGAAGAAGCCGAAGTTCTGCGTCGAGAGGGCCACGAGCGTGGTCGCGCCCTTCTCCTTCGCGCGAAGGGAGGCGTACTCCACCATCTTCCGGCCGATGCCGCGGTTGTGATAGAACGGCAGCACGTAGAGCGTGCCGAGTTCCGCCATCGTCGGGTGGCCGGGGGAGAAGTAGAGCGTGACGCAGGCGATGATGTTCTCGTCGATCTCGAAGACGTAGAACTGGTCGATGTTCTTCTCGATCGCCTGTTGCGTGCGGTGGATGAGTTCCTCGCGCTTCACGCCGCCCCGGATGAGCGAGTAGAGGGCGCGGACATCGCGGCGCGTGGCGCGCCGGATCTGCTGGTAGTCGTTGCCGTAGACGAGGGAGCCGACGCCCTCGCTGGAGAAGATCTCGTTGAGCAGGCCATCGAGGAGCCGGCCGTCGACGATGTGCACGCGCGGCGTGCCCGTTTCGATGGCGCGGACGGCATTGAGCGCCTTGCTCCGGACGACCTCGGCGATCCGCTCCGGCTTGGTCCGGAGGATGTCGCGCAGAATCTCGATCGAGATTTCGCGGCGGATTTCGCCGTCGATCTCCATTCCCGGCGCCGGCGTGAGGTAGATGATCTTCGTCGCGAGCAGGGCCTCGGCGAGTTCGGCGGCGAGGAGGTCGGAGTTGATGCGCAGCGACTTCCCGTCCGGGCCGAACCCGATCGGCTGGATGATCGGGACGATGCCCTCGTCGAGGATGTGCGTGATGAAGTCGCGGTCGACCCGCTCGACCTTGCCGGTGAACTGCTGATCCACGCCCTTGATGATGCCGACCGGCAGGGCGCGCACGGCGTTGGTGAGAGCGGCCTTGAGCGCGTTCTGCGTCAGGCCCTCGAGCACGAGGTGCGAGACCCGGGCGGAGGCGCGGACGGCGAGATCGAGGGTGGCGGCATCGGTGACGCCGGTGCCGTCGTTGTTGGTGATGGGGACGCCGCGCAGGACGGAGAGTTCCTGGATCTGCTGGCCGATGCCGTGGACGAGCACGACCTTGATGCCGAGGGAGCGCAGGACGGCGATGTCGACGAGCAGGTTGCCGAAGTTGTCGTCGGCGACGATGGAGCCATCGAGGGCGAGGACGAAGATCTGGCCCTGGAAGCGCGGGACATACTTCAGGATGCCGCGCAGGTCGGTGGGCTTGATGGAGGCGGCGCTCGCGGCCACGGCGGAGCCCACGCCGCTGGCGGCGGGGGAGGGTGCGGACGCGGGTGGGGCGGCGGGGCCGGAACCGTGGCTCATCGAGAAGGGGCGCGGGAGTCTCGCCGCTTCCGGCTTCCGCCGTCAATCACGGGATTGAGCCGGGCGGGCGGGGGGCGGCGTCGCAGAATTGTGTGGATTCCCGCTCGCCCTCTCTGCGATTCTCTCCGGCTGTCATGAATCCCGTCCTGAAGCTTCTTTCCGAAGGCGCCGCCGTGTCGACCGACCAGATGGCGCAGGTGCTCGGCCTTGCCTCCGCGGAGGTCGAGCGCCAGTTGGAGACCCTGAAGCGCGAGCGCATCCTCCTGGGCTGGCGCCCCGTGCTTGATCTCTCCTCGCAGGGCGAGGGGGCGTCCGCCGTGCGGGCCGTGATCGAGGTCAAGATCACCCCCGAGCGCGGCGGCGGCTTCAACCGCCTTGCGGAGCGCATCAGCCGCTTCGACGAGGTCGAGTCGGCGTACCTCATGTCCGGCGGTTACGACCTGCTGGTCTTCGTACGTGGATCCTCGCTCCAGAAGGTCGCCGGCTTCGTCTCGGAGAAACTCTCCACGATCGAAGGCGTGCTCTCCACGTCCACCCATTTCATGCTGCGTTGCTACAAGGAGCAGGGCTTCCTCGTGGAGTCAGCGGAGGCGTCGAGCACGCGGCTCACGGTGGCGCCGTGAGTGGGCCGGGCCAAGGACAGACCTCCACCGTGACGACGACGATGAGCGACGACGCGAAGCGCTGGGTGGCGAGGCACATTGCCTCGCTGCCGAAGAGCGGCATCCGGGACTTCTTCGAGTTGGTGGCGAAGATGAAGGGTCATGACGTGATTTCCCTGGGCGTGGGCGAGCCGGACTTCGTCACGCCGTGGCATGTGCGCGAGGCCGCGATTTTCGCGCTGGAGCGCGGCAAGACCTACTACACCTCGAACCTCGGCCTGCTGGAGCTGCGTCGCGCGATCTCGACCTACGTCGGCGAACATTTCGGCGTGCACTACCGTCCGGAGGACCAAGTGATCGTCACGGTCGGCGTCAGCGAGGCGCTGGACCTCGCCTTCCGCGCCTTCTGCAACCCGGGCGACAAGGTGATGTTTCACCAGCCCTGCTACGTTTCCTACGCGCCGAGCATTGCGTTGGTGCATGCCGAGGCGATCGCGGTGCCGACGTACGCGAAGGACGATTTCGCGCTGACGGCGGAGGCGCTGCGCGCCGCGTGGCAGCCCGGCGCGCGCATCCTCATGCTGAACCTCCCGTGCAACCCGACCGGGGGCACCTGCTCGCTGGAGCAGTTGGGGAAGATCGCGGAGTTCTGCCGCGAGAAGGATCTGCTGGTGCTGAGCGATGAGATCTACTCCGAACTCACCTTCGAGGGCACGCACACCAGCATCGCCAGCCTTCCCGGCATGGCCGAGCGCACGATCTTCCTGCACGGATTCTCGAAGGCGTTCGCGATGACCGGCTGGCGCATTGGCTACGCCTGCGGCCCGGCGGCCCTGATCGACGCGATGATGAAGGTGCACCAGTACTCGATGATGTGCGCCTCGATCATCGCGCAGGAGGGCGCCCTGGAGGCCCTGACCCGCGGCTGGGACAGTGTGGTGCGGATGCGCGAGCAGTATCACCGGCGCCGCGACCTGATCGTGCGCCGCTTCAATGAACTTGGCCTCGTGTGCCACTCCCCGCGCGGTTCCTTCTATGCGTTCCCGGACGTGCGTTCGTCGGGCCTGACCGAGAAGGAGTTCGCGGTCGGCCTGCTGGAGCGCCACAAGGTGGCGGTGGTGCCGGGGCTGGCCTTCGGCGAGAACGGCCGCGGTCACGTGCGTGCCTGCTTCGCCACGAGCTACGAGCAGATCGCGGTCGCGTGCGACCGCATTGAACGTTTCCTCGCCACGCGGGGTTCCTGACCGCACCGCCGCGCGCCCGATCGGTTCGCCGGCCCTGGCCGCTCCTCCCTCCGTCTCCCTTCATCCATGTCGCGCACCGTTGCCATCGTCGGTCGTCCGAACGTCGGCAAGAGCCGTCTCTTCAACCGGCTCGCGCGCAAGCGCATCTCAATCGTCCACGACCAGCCCGGCGTCACGCGGGACATCATCTCGGCGCCGATCGCCGACGGGGACTACATGCTCCTCGACACCGGCGGACTCGGGCTGAAGGGCGGCGAGACCGCGCGCGAGCTGATCGCGGCCTCCGAACGGCAGGTGGCCTTCGCGATCGACGCCGCCGACGTGGTTCTCTTTGTGATCGACGGGCTCGATGGCATCACGGCCCTCGACGAGAAGATAGCCGGCCAGCTTCGCCGCACCGGGAAGTCGATCATCACGGTGGTCAACAAGGCGGACTTCGGGGAGGAGAAGATCGACGTCGGCCAGGCGCACCGCCTCGGCCTCGGCGAGCCGCTCTTTGTCTCGGCGGAGCACGGGCGTGGGGAGGAACTCCTGCGGGACGAGATCCTCCGCCGCCTTGGGCCGCCGGAGGGCGGGGAGGCGCCGGCCCGGACGGCGGCGGATCCGCTTTGCGTGTGCTTCGTCGGCCGCCCCAACGTCGGCAAGTCCTCGTTGAGTAACCGCCTCCTCGCGAGTGACCGCCTGATCGTGAGCCCGGTGCCGGGGACGACCCGCGACGCGGTGGAGATTCCCTTCGAGTTCAAGGGCCGGGACGGGGGAATGCACCCCTTCCGGCTGATCGACACGGCGGGCATCCGGGCCCAGACCAAGCTTTCGTCGCCGGTGGAGTACTTCTCGCGCCTCCGCTCCCTCGATGCGATCAAGAACACGGACGTCGTGTTCCTCGTTCTGGACGCCCTGGAGGGCGTCACGCAGCAGGACAAGGCGGTCGCCGGTGAGGCGGTGAAGGAGCACAAGCCGATCGTGGTGGTGGTGAACAAGTGGGACCTGGTCCATCAGGCGTTCAAGGATCCCCTGGGCATTCAGGGTTATGATAGCGAGCGGGACTACCGGACGAAGTATGAGCAGGCGGTGTTTGACCGGCTCTTCTTCACGCCCGGCTCGCCGCTGGTCTTCGTGTCGGCGATGAGCGGGTACGAGGTGGACCGCATGCTGAACGCCGCGGTGCGGCTGCACCGCGAACTCGACCGCAAGCTACCCACGGCGCGCCTGAACGCGGTGCTGGAAAGGCTGGCGGACCGCAACCCGCCGCCGGCGATCGGGGGCCGGCGCTTCCGCATCTACTACGCGACCCAGACCGGGAACCGTCCCTTCCGGATCAAGCTGTTCTGCAACCGCGAGGAGAAGCTGACGGAGAGCTATCGTCGTTACCTGGAGGCCGGCATCGTTGAGGAGTTTGGGCTCAACGGCTGCCCCGTGCTCTTCGATTTGGTGGGCAAGGAGCGCGAGCGCTCGCGCGGCGGGTCCGCGGAGCCGGCCGCGGGCGGTCGCGGCGAGGCGCGGGCTCCCCGACGGGCGCCGCGCAACCGCCAGAAGCCCCTCGAAAAGCTTCCCCAGCATGAAACGCTCGAAGACTGAGTACCGCGGCGGCGCCGCCCTGCGGATTGGCACGCCCCGGTTGGAGGCGGTGGTCACGACCGACTGCGGGCCCCGGGTCGTCTCCCTGCGGGCCCCGCGCGGCCGCGGCGGCAATCTGTTCATCGAATTCCCCGAGGACGCGCCCCGCGCGCACGGACTGGCGCTGCGCGGCGGGCACCGCCTCTGGCATGCGCCGGAGGCCATTCCCCGGACTTACCAGCCGGATGACCTGCCCCTGGCCGTGCGGTCGCTTCCGCGCGGCGTCGCCTTGCGGCAGCCGGTGGAGCCCGTGACCGGCCTGGAGAAGGGAATCGCTCTCGAAGCGGTGGCGCCGGACACCCTCCGCGTCACCCACACCCTGAAAAATGCCGGCGCGTGGGCGGTGGAGACGGCGCCCTGGGCGCTGACGATGCTGCGGCCCGGAGGCTTCGGCGTTCTGCCGCTCCCGCCGAAGGGGGATCACGCCGCGGGCGACCTCCTGCCGGGCGGGGCGCTGGTACCCTGGACGTACACCGACCTCTCTCTCCCGGTGTGGCGGATCCGCCGCGACTCCATTGGGATCGACGTGCGCCGGGCGCGCGCGCCCCAGAAGCTTGGGATCACCTCCTACCCCGGCTGGTCGGCATATTGGCTGGATGGGGACGTGTTCGTGAAGCACGCCCGACTCGTCGCCGGGGCGACCTACCCTGACCTCGGGTGCGCCTTCGAAGTCTTCACCAACGGCGCATTGATCGAATTGGAGACCCTTGGGCCGCAGGTGCGGCTGGAGCCGGGTCGTTCGACGGTGCACGTCGAGCACTGGACCATCCTGACGGGCCTGCCGCGTCCGGACTCGGATGCGGCCTTCGAGCAACTGGCCCGCCGCGTGGAGGCGTGGCGGCGGAGTCTCTAACGTGACTGGAGCGCTGCAGACTGCGGAGCCGCTGCGGATCGCGTTCCTTGGCTCGGACGCGATTGCGCTGCCGCTGCTGGAGTCGCTGACGGCGGACCCCGCGGCGCCCGGCCGGGTGGTGGGCGTCTTCACGCAGCCGGACCGACCGGCGGGGCGCGGCCAGCGGGCGGAGCCCGGTGCGATCAAGGCGTGGGCGATCGGTCGCGGGCTGCCGGTTTGGCAGCCTGAACGATTCGACGATGCGGCGCGCGAGGCGCTCGCGGCCCTGCGGCCCGACGTCGCGTTGGTGATGGCCTACGGGCACCTCTTGCGCGACGACGTGATTGCGACACCCCGGCTTGGCACGCTGAACGTGCACACCTCGATCCTGCCCCGCTACCGCGGAGCCTCACCGATCCAGACGGCGATCGCGGCGGGGGAGACGGAGACCGGGGTGACCCTGATGCGGATCGTTCGCGCCCTCGATGCCGGCCCCGTGGCGGACGTGGAGCGCGTGCCCATCGGTCCGCTGGAGACAGCGGGGGAGATCGAGGCCCGGCTTGCGGCGGCCAGCGTGCCGCTCGTGACCCGCGGGCTGGCGCGACTCCGGGACGGGACCCTGTCGTTTGTGGCGCAGGACGACTCCCGGACGACCTATTGCCGCCGCCTCGCGAAGGACGACGCGGCTTTGGATTTCCATGCCCCTGCGGCGGAATTGGCGGCGCGGATCCGCGGGTTGTATCCGTGGCCGGGCTGCGCCTTTCCCTGGGGGGCGGGTGTCATCAAGGTGGGTCTCGCGTCCGCGCTGGCAGGCCCGTGGACGGCGGCGCCGGGGACAATCGTCGCGGCGGGGGAGGCGGGGGTGGATGTGGCGACGGGAGAGGGCGGGCTGCGCCTGCTTCGCCTGCAGCGAGCGGGGGGGCGGATGCTCCCGGCGGGCGACTTCCTGCGGGGATTCGCGCTGCCCGTGGGCGCGGTGCTCGCATCCCGCCCCATGCGACCGCTGCTTGCCTCCCGCCCCTTTCCCTCCCGGCCTTCGCCCCCGGAGCCGCCGGTGCGGCCGTGAAAAGCTCCGCTTGTTTTCTCGGCGCGGTTTTTGCACAGTCCCGCATGCGGTACACCTTTCTGTTGCTGCTGTTGGGTGCGGCGGTGACGGTGCGCGGGCAGTCCCCGGTGGACTTCGCCAACCTCCGCGAGGACGTGCGCGTGCTGTCGCAGCGGGTCGGGGAACTGTCGTTGCGGGTGGAGCAACTCGAGCGGGAGATTGCGCAACTGCGGACGCAGGCCGACGGTGGCGGCCGTTCGTATGCGACGCTGGCGCAGCTCAACGAAGCCGTGGCGGAGATGAATCGCGTCCTGAAGGCGGCGGTGAGTGCCTCGCGGACCGAGACTCTCGAGACGGTGTCGCGCCGGATGGAGCAGATGGCGCAGCAGACGGACGCGGCGATCCAGGCGCTGGCGAAGGGCGGAGCGGCGCGCGCCGTCACGCCGCCCACCTTTTCGCCGGAGTTTCCGAAGGAAGGCATCAGCTACACTGTCCAGAAGGGCGACACGGTGGCGCTGATCGCCAAGCGCACGGGAGCCCGGGCGGCGGACATCATCAACGCGAACAAGCTCGCGGATCCCTCCGTGATCTTCGTCGGACAGGTGCTCTTCATACCTGGCGGCAAGTGACTTTATCCCCATGGCAGCTCCCAAATCGCGTTTAGGTCGAGGACTGGGCGGACTGATCGCCGCCGCGGCCCCGAAGTCCGCCGAGGCCAAGCCGGCCGCGGCGTCGGCGGCGTCCGGTGCATCGGCACCCGCCTCGCCCGGATTCATCGACGTCCCCGTTTCCGCGGTGGAGCCCAGCCGCTTTCAGGCGCGGCGGGAGATCCTGCCGGAGCAGTTGCAGGAACTCGCGGACAGCATCCGGAGCGAAGGCCTGCTGCAACCGATCGTGGTGCGGCGGCACGGCGACAAGTACCAACTCGTGGCGGGAGAGCGGCGCTGGCGCGCGTTCCAGTTGCTGAAGATCAAGGTGATTCCGGCGCGGGTGGTGGAGGCGAGTGATGCCTCCTCGGCCGCGCTGGGGCTGATCGAGAACCTCCAGCGCGAAGGGCTCAATCCTGTGGAGGAGGCGTACGGATACGCGAGCCTGATCCGCGATTTCGATCTCACGCAGGAGGCGGCGGCGGAGCGGGTCGGTCGCAGCCGGGCGTCCGTGGCGAATTCACTGCGACTCCTTTCCCTCGACGCCGAAAGCCAGGGCTACCTCGCGAAAGGGCTGCTGACGGTGGGCCACGCCAAGGTGCTGCTCGGCGTGGACGACGCCGCCCAGCGGGCGTTGCTCGTGCGGCGGGTCATTGAGGAGGGGTTGAGCGTGCGGGGGACCGAACGGCTCGTCCTCGCGCGCAAGGAGCCGGTCAGCGCTCCGGCCGCCTCCGGGAAGAAGACTCCGGCGGTGGAGGCGGCAGCGGTGGCGAGCATTGAGCGCAAGCTCGTGTCCCGGCTCGGTGCCCGGGTGTCGGTCAAGCATACGCCCAAGCGCGGTCGCATCGTGATCGAGTACGCGGGCAACGACGACCTGCACCGCATTCTCGAGAAGCTTGGCATCGAGGCTTAGACGCTGGCCGGGAGGTCCCGCTGAGCGTCGAAGCGTCCCCGCGCCGCTCGCGGCGCGCGTTTATCCCCAGCGCCATAGTGGGTTTTAATTCCCCAATTTTTTGGGGAATTAACTTGGCAGGGGGGGCCTTTGGTCTTCCTGTGGCCTCACGATGTGGTGGCGAAGGGTACGTGAGCGGGTGTTTCCGCGGAAGGCGGAGGCCCGTGCAGAGCGGGTGTTGAATGAGGCCGTGGACGGCCTCAGCGACGTCGCGGACTACCTGCGCTACGATCCGGTGCCACCGGTGTGGCGGGAACTGCGCTCGTATTCGTGGGCCAAGTTGAAGGCCGATGCGTTCGCCGCGTTGATGGTGGCGATCGTGACGATCCCGCAGGCTCTCGGCTTTGCGCTGGTGGTGGGGATTCCGGTGCAGGCGGTGTTGGTGACGGCGGTGATTGGAGGCGCGGTGTGCGCCATCCTCGGGACGTCGCGGCATGTGGTGTTCGGTCCCACCAACACGGTCTCGATCATCCTGGCGGGCGCGTTGCTGACGGTGACGGCGGTGCCGCTGACCTCCCTGCAGAAGGTGCTCGTCGTGGGCTTCATGATGGGCGTCGTGCAGCTGGCCGCGGGCTTCTTCAAGCTGGGCACGCTGACGAACTTCATTTCGCGGACCGTGATCGTGGCGTACGCGACCGCCGTGGGCATTCTGATCGCGGCCGGTCAGGTGGGGAACCTGCTTGGCCTGGGCCGGCCGGGCGACGTGAGCCTGCCGGGCATCGTCGCGCACGTGGCGGGCAGCGTGGTGCGGTTCGATCTCAACCCCATGACTGCCGGGGTGGGGATTGCGAGCCTGCTGCTCATGATCCTGATCCGCAAGGTGCGCCCGCGCTGGCCGGAGGGCCTCATCGTCCTCGGAATCGGCGGGGCGCTCTCGCTGGGGTACAACCTCGCGGCGTTCCACGTGCCGCTCGTGCGCGACGTCGGTGACGTCGTCGGTCACATGCCGATCTTCGTGGGTTTTCCGACCAACGAGAACGGACTCGCGCTGATCCCCCAGTTGGCGAGCGTGGCCTTTGCGGCGGCGATCCTCGGCATGCTGGAGACGGTTTCGATCTCGAAGTCGCTCGCGGCCCGGTCCGGCCAGAAGATCAACCCGAATCAGGAACTGGTGGCCATGGGCGCGGGGAATCTGGCGGCAACCGCTTTCGGTGCGATGCCGGGATCGAGTTCCTTCGTGCGGAGCGCGGTCTGCTACGAGTCGGGGGCGGCGACGCAGATGGCGTCCATCTTCTCGAGCGGGATCGTGCTGGCGTTGCTGGTGGTGACCGCCGCTGCGGTGGGCGTGATCCCGGTCGCGTCGCTCGCGGCCTACCTCATCCTCGTGGCGCTGCGCCTGATCAACCGTGAGCAGATCCGCATCACGCGCCGGGCGACGCGCTCGGACGGGGTGGTGTTCTGGGTCACGCTCACGGCGGCCCTCTTCCTGCAACTCGACACCGCGGTCTATGTCGGGATCGGCACGTCGCTCGCGCTTTTCCTCCGCAAGGCCAGCGCGCCATCGCTGGTGGAATACGCCTTCAATGACCAGGGGCAGTTGGCGGAGCTCGAGGACCGTCGGAAACGGCGGGAGGCCGCGATCTCGATCGTCCACGTGGAGGGCGAGTTATTCTTCGGGGCGGCGGACCTCTTGCAGGAGCAGGTCCGTTATCTGGCGGACGACGACCAGATCCGCGTCGTGATCCTGCGGATGAAGAACGCGCGGCATCTGGACGCCACCACCGTCCTGTCGCTGCTCCAGTTGCATGAGTACCTGCGTCGCACCGGACGCCACCTCTTGATCAGCGGCATCAATGAGGACGTCGAGAAGGTCCTGCGCCGTTCCGGGGCGCACCGTCGCATCGGGGGCGAGAACATCTTTCCCGCGGAAGCGAACCTCACGATGAGCACCAAGCGGGCTCTCGTCCGGGCGCGTGCCCTCCTGCAGGAGGACGCCCGGAGCGGCGGAGGGAAGGCCGATGTCCGGATCTTCTACGACCGGAAGCGTGGCGGGCAGGGGGAGTCGGCTGCATCCAAGCCCCGGGACGAGTCGGGGCACGACTATCAGATCTAGCGGCGGAAGCCTTCTCGTGGCGGCGGGTCGTCGGGCGGGGTCACCGCCCGCACCCGGGCCCGGCGGCCAGGAGGCTGGCCCCGAAAGCCGCGTGGTCAGGCCGGCATTGACAATCCCTCGTTGGAGCGGTTTTCTGCTCCGTTTCCACATGAGCATCGTCATCGGCATTCTCACGTTCGTTCTCATTCTGCTTTCGCTCTTTATCGTGCTGGTGGTGCTGGCGCAGAAGGCGAAGGATGGTGGCGTGGGGGCGGCCCTCGGCGGTGGGGCAACGGAGGCGGCCTTTGGCGCCGAGACCAACAACGTGCTGTCGCGGGCCACGATCAATGCCTCGATTGGCTTCTTCGTCCTGAGCTTCGTGCTCTACCTCGGTCACATTTACCAGCGCAAGCAGGCCGCCGCGAGCGGGGGCAGCCTGCCGAACATTTCCGTCCCGGCGGCGACTCCCGCCCCGGTTGCGCCGGCGGCCCCGGCCCCGGCGGCGCCCAAGGCGCCCTGAGGCGCTCGGAGCGGCCATGAGCGTCCCACGGAGGTTCCGGCGCGGGCCGCGAGCCGCGTCGGGCTGGACGGTCGCGACGCTCGTCGCGGCCTTGGGGATTTTTGCGGGCGGTGAGGTGTGGGCGCAACCTCGGCGTGTCCGACCGCCACCCGACTACGTGCAACTGGCTCCACCGGATCAGGCGGAAGGCCGGACGATTCTGGAGTCATTCCGACGCAGCGACCAGGGAGGCGACTGCCATCTGGAGTTCGTGCTCCGGGTGATGCCACGGCGCGGCGAGGAGCGCCGCGTAGCCGGGCGTCTCTGGCAGCAGGCAGGGAGCGACGGCGTGGCGCGTCGGGTGGAACTGAGGGAGGGGGAGACGGCGGACTCCCCGGTGCTGCTGCGCCTGTTGCTCCGAGGCGGGGCGGAACCCGGGCTCTGGCGCTGGCGACCGGGAGTGACCGCCGCCGAACGACTAGCCGGGCCGGCGATGTTCGAGTCCCTCGCGGGCACGGAGATCACGCCCTTTGACCTCCAAATGCCCTTCCTTGAGTGGCGCGAGTCCGCCTACGAGGGCTTGAAGAAGGTGCGGGGCCGTCCGACGCACGCCTTTCTCCTCTATCCTCCGGACGACGTGGCTCGGGCGCGTCCCGACCTGCTGGCCGTGCGGATTTTCATCGACGCCCAGTTTCAGGCCCTCGTCCAGGTCGAGCATCTGGGCGAAGGTGCCCGGGCCCTGCGCTCGGTGCACGTGAACGACCTGAAGCGACTGGGTGAACGTTGGATGGTGAAAAGCCTGGACGTGCGGGATGACGCGACGCGCAACAAGACCCGCCTGCTGATGGTGGGTGCGGCGCTGGATGCGGAGTTCGCCGAGGCGCTGTTCACCCCCGAGGAACTCTCTTCGGCGATCCTTCCGCCGGAACTCACGCCGATTCCGCCATGAACTCCCGACCGGAACGACCTGCGAGGGCCGTGGTCTTCGACCTCGACGGCACCCTTGTCGACAGCATGCCGATGGTCCTGAAGGCCTATGCGCACGCGCTGGAGCCCTTTGTGCCGCCGCTGACGCCGCACGAGCTTTTTCGGCGCCTCGGGGCGCCGCCCGAGCGCACCTTCGTGGAGATGCTGCCCGGACCGGCGGAGGTCGCCTCCGCGATGGCCCGGCTGATGGACTACTCCACGAGGCACTGGCACCTCATTGAGTCGTTCCATGGGATGCATGACGTGTTGCGCGATCTCCGGGCGGCGGACCGCCGGACGGGACTTTGGACGGGCCGGGATCGGCGCTCGACCGAAGTGATCCTGCGCGAGCAACGTCTGGAGACATGGGTGGAAGCGTGCCTCTGCGGTGACGACCTGCCCTCGCACAAACCGGATCCGGCCGGACTGAGCGCCGTCTTGGAGCGACTGGGAGTGCGGCCGGAGGAGACCGTGTACGCCGGCGATGCCGACGTGGACGTGCTGGCCGGGCACGCGCTCGGCGTCCGGACGGTGCTGATCCGCCACGGCCGACCGGTTCCCGGGGATGTCGTCGACCGCGCGTGGCGGGTCGTGGAGACCCCCCGCGAGGCCTACACCCTCGTGCGCGCGGCGGTCGAGGGCATTTCGCGGGACTGACCCCGTTCCCCGGGGGGCGAGAGACAGCCTCTGGCGCAGGCACGCCGGTCGAGTCGGAGGAGCCTCAACAGCCGGCGGACGGGCGCAGGAAACGGGAAGGTGACGATTTGCGTTGCGGACTCCGGAGCCGATGTTCTACGAACTTCTACTATTCCCCGTTCCTCCCGTCATGCCCTCCCCGAAGTCCGCCGCCGCCACCCCTGTCACTTTTGAAGTCCCGGTCGCTCTGATCGGCAAGATGGAGCAGGTTCGGTCGCGGCGGGGCCTGCGGTCGCTGAGCGATGTGGTCCGGGTGGCGCTGGATCAATTCGACTACGGTGCGCATACGTCGCCGCGGGCGGAGCGCCGGCAGCTCTCGGTGCGCCTGCCCGACGGCGTGAAGCGGACCCTGCAGCGGCAGGCGCGACTGCACCGCACGAGCGCGGGTGAGTTGCTTCGCTCCGCGATCGACCGACTGCCGGTGGGCGCGGCGAAGTCGAAGCGCTGACCCGGGCGGTGCGGGTGGGCCGGGGCGATGCTACCACCCGAGAAAGCGCGGGTGGCGAGGCGCTACGCGGCCTCATTGAGTTCGCCGCGAGGGTAGACCGGTGCGGACGATCGCGGGACGGTGCCTGTGGAGCGGTCGCGGGAGCGCGTCGCGGCAAAGCGCGGCCTTGCCTTTGCCGACGCCGGATGGTTGCGTCGGGGCAATGTCCATGAGCCTTTCACCCGCTCCTCTCTCCACGTGGGCCAGGAACATCTCCCCTTCTCCGACGCTGGCGGTCGATGCGAAGGCCAAGGCGCTGCAGGCGGCCGGAGAGGACGTCTGCGGATTTGCGGCCGGCGAGCCGGATTTCGACACGCCGCAGCACATCAAGGATGCGTGCGCGGCGGCGCTGGCTTCGGGCAAGACCAAGTATGCTCCGACGCCGGGCATCGAACCGCTGCGCGCGGCGATCGCGGCCCGTTACCTGGCTGAGTATGGGTGGAAGGTGGCGCCCTCGCAGGTGATCGTCTCGCCGGGCGGCAAGTTCTCCTGCTACCTGGGCATCCTCGCGACCTGCTCGCCGGGCGATGAAGTGATCGTGCCGGCGCCGTTTTGGGTCAGCTACCCGGAGATGGTGAAGCTGGCCGGGGCCACGCCCCGGATCGTGCTCGCGGACGACCGCACCGGGTTCAAGCTCACCCCGGCGGCGCTGGAAGCGGCGATCACGCCGCGGACGCGGATGGTGATCCTGAATTCGCCGTCGAACCCGACCGGGGCGGTGTACCGCCGGGAGGAACTGGCGGCGTTGGTGGAGGTGGCCGTGCGTCACAACCTGTACCTGCTTTCCGACGAGATGTACGAGCACCTCGTGTACGACGGCGCCCGTCCAACCTGCGTGGCGACGCTGAGTCCGGAGGCGGAGGCGCGGACCATTGTGGTGGCGGGTTTCTCGAAGACGTATGCGATGACCGGATGGCGCCTCGGCACGACGGTGGCTCCGGCGCCGATCGCCAAGGCGATCTCGGAATTGCAGAGCCAGATGACGTCGAACGTGACCACCTTCGCGCAGTACGGCGCGCTCGCGGCGCTGCAGGAAAAGGAGAAGACGGCGGCGGCGCTCGCGGTGATGCTGGCGGCGTTTGATCGCCGGCGGCGGAACCTGCACGCGGCGCTCAACGCGATCCCGGGTGTCACCTGCCTCCTCGCGGAGGGTGCCTTCTATCTCTTCCCGAACATTTCCAGCTTCGGTCTCCCAGACACGGAATTCTGCGCCCGCCTGCTGGATCAGGAGAAGGTTGCGGCGGTGCCCGGCAGCGCGTTCGGTGCGCCGGGGTACCTGCGGCTCAGCTATGCCACGAGCGACGCGATCATCGCGAAGGGCGTGGAGCGGCTGGCCCGGTTTTGCCGCAGCCTCTAGGCCTTTTGGCCGGCGGTCCGCATGCCCCCCGCCGGTTCCCTCCGCACGTGGCTCGCGGCGACGCGGCCCAAGACCCTGCCGGCGGCCGTGGCGCCGGTCCTCGTTGGCACGGCCTTTGCGTGGCATGAGGGCCGGTGGGTGCCGGCGGCGGCGCTGGCCTGCCTCGCGTTTGCGCTGCTGGTGCAGATCGCGACCAACTTCGCGAACGACTACTACGACTTCGTCAAGGGGGCGGATACGGCGGACCGGGTTGGCCCCCGGCGGGCGGTGGCGAGCGGCCTGATCATGCCCGCAGTGATGCGGCGGGCGATGATCGTGACCTTCGTGGCGGCGTTCCTCGCGGGCCTCGCCCTCCTGCCGTACGGCGGCTGGCCGCTCCTCGTGATCGGCATCGCCAGCATCCTGAGCGGCATCGCCTACACCGGCGGCCCGTATCCCCTCGGGTACCATGGGCTGGGTGATCTCTTCGTTTTCCTGTTCTTTGGCCTCGTCGCCGTGGGCGCGACCTACTTTGTGCAGGCTGGCTTACCCGGCTGGAAGGTCTGGGTGGCCGGAGCGGCGGTGGGCCTGCTGGCGGCGAACATCCTCGTCACGAACAATCTCCGGGACGCGGAGACGGATGCCCGGGCGGGGAAGCGCACCACGGTGGTGCGTTTTGGCCGCGGCTTTGGGAGGGCCCAGTTTGCGGCGTCGCACCTGTTCGCGCTCGTCGTTCCCCTCCTCGTGTTTCGGGCGGGAGCGTCGCCGTGGGTGCTGCTGCCGCTGCTGCTGACGCCCCTGGCTTGGTCGCAGACCCAGCGAATCTACCGGGAGACGGATCCGGCGCGTCTGATCGCGTTGCTCGGCGAGGCGGGGCGCTACGTGGCCCTCTATGCCGGGTTGCTGGCGGCGGGCTTGGTGCTCGACCGCTGACGGGGGACGAGAAAAAGGCACCGCAACGAGGCGGTGCCGGGGGCGGGAACGGGAGGCGGGCCACGCGGCCCGTCCGATCCGTCGGAGCCTAGACCTTGGCGAGCAGGCGTTGCTTGATGTCCGGCTTCGGGAGCATGCCGACCATCGTGTCGACGAGGGTGCCGCCCTTGAAGAGGAGCATCGTCGGAATCGCGCGGACATTGTACTGGGCGGCGAGCTGATCGTTGTCGTCGACGTTGACCTTGGCGATCGTCACGCGGCCTTTGAGTTCGGCCCCGAGTTCTTCGAGGACCGGGGCGATGGCCTTGCAGGGCCCGCACCAAGGGGCCCAGAAGTCGACGAGAACCGGGGTGGATGAGCTGATGGCCGCCGGGAAGCTGGCGGCGTTGAGTTCGATGGTATTGGCGGACATGAAAGGAGAGAGTGATGCGGAGATCACTGCGGGGTCGACTTGTGCAGGATCTCGGCGAGTTCGCGGGGATCGACGGTCTCGAGGTGCCGGTCGCGTCGCTTCAATTCCTCGAAGGTCTTGATCACCGTCTCGGTCATGCTCCCGTGCGTCTCCTCGGAGCCTCCGACGAGGTGGAACTGCTCGCCCTGCGTGATCCGCTTGTGGCCGTCATCGCCATCCAGCCCCAGCCCAAGCAGGGCGGCCTTGCCGGCCGGCCGCTTCGCGGACGAGGGAGTCTTCTTGACGGGCTTCTTGCTCACGCCATCACCGTGCTTCCTTCCGCTGCGGTTTCAAGTGGGTTTTCCGTGGCAGCGTTCTCCGGCGCGGAAGCGGATGCCTCGGCGGGGGCGGGATCGACCTCGGCCGCCGAGCAGACGATGTCCGTGAACGCCTCGTCCTGCCGGATGTTGAGCTTGCGCAGACGCGTGAGCTCAAGGACGGCGAGGAACGTCGCGACCAGCACCCGCAGCGTGGTGCGCTCGGGGAAGAGGGAGGAGAAGACGAAGGACTTCGTCGTTTGGAGCTTGAGGAGGAGGGACTCCATCTGATCCGCCACGGTCACCTGTTCATCCCGGATCTCGCCGACGACGAGCTTTTCGGCGAGCCGGCGCAGGACGATGTTAAAGGCGTTCCAGAGCTCGATGCGGTCGACCGGCTTGAGCGGACGGTCGTGCTCCGAGACGGCTTGCTCGGCGACACGGCGCGGGAGCTTGTCCTGCTCGAACTGCGCCAGTGCCGCGAGGCCACCGGCGGCCTCCTTGAACTTCTTGTACTGCAGAAGCTGGTGGACAAGCTCCCAGCGGGGGTCCATCGCGTCGTCGTCGGCATCGTCCGCGACGGCCGCCTGTCCCTTGGGGAGCAGCATGCGGCTCTTGATCTCCATCAGCGAGGCCGCCATGACGAAGAACTCGCCAGCGATCTCGAGGTCGAGTTGCTGCATCGAGTGTAGCACGTCGATGTACTGGCGCGTGACGGCCTCGATGGGGATGTCGTAGATGTCCAGCTCGCTCTTGCGGATGAGGAAGAGCAGCAAGTCGAGGGGACCCTCGAACGCGGGCAGCTTGATGCGGTAGTCGGTGTCGGGAGCCACGGTCGCGGCGATGGTTGGCCGCGCGCCGGAGGCGGCAACGAAAAACGCGCGGTCGGCTCACGCCCGGCGAAGCAGGGCGCAGTAAAAGCCGTCCGTATCGTAAAGCGAAGGCAGCAAGGTGTGCCCGGGCGAGGCGGGCCGGGCGCGGGGCAACACGCGAAGGGGGGCGGACTCTGGCCGGAAATCGGGGTGACGCTCGAGGAAGCGGCGGACCACGGCCTCGTTTTCGGAGGCGGCCAGCGAGCAGGTGGCGTAGACAAGGAGCCCGCCCGGTCGGACGAGAAGCCGGTAACGATCGAGCAGCGCGCCCTGCCGTACGGCGGCGGCGGCGACGTCGGCGGGCTGCGTGCTCCACTTGAGGTGGGGTGCGCGGCGCCAGGTACCGGTGCCGGTGCACGGCGCGTCGACGAGGACGCCGTCGAACCCGCCTCCAGCCTGGGTCTCCGGCGTGCGCGTGACCTCAATGGACCGCAGTCCGGCGCGGCGTGCCCGGAGGCGCAACTCGTCGAGGGCCGCGGCGCGGATGTCGTGGGCGAAGACCCTTACCGTCCCGCCGAGCCGCGACGCGAGGTGCAGGGTCTTGCCACCGGCACCGGCGCAGGCGTCGAGCCAGCGCTCCCCGGCGGCGAGCGGGAGTTGCGCCACGATCCACTGAGAGCCCAGATCCTGCACCTCGATCCGCCCGTCGGCGCAGGCGTCGCTGCGGGTGAGGTCGACGTCGCCCTCCATCCGCCAGGCGCCGGGAAGGTCCGGAGACGGCGTGAAGCCCCATCCCTGCGCCCGAAACTCCGCTTCGACCCGTTCCGGTTGGCCGGTCTGCAGGCGGATCCAAAGCGGAGCGCGCTGGACGAGCACCTCGTTCAGCGGTGGCGTGAAGGCCACCGGACATTCGGCGCGAAACCAGTCGGGCAGCACCGGACGATCGGCGTGGGCCAAAACCTTGCCGAGGAGGAACGCGGAGCGTTCTTCGATGCTTGAACCCGCGGGCGGCCAGTCGGACAGCAACGAGCGCTTGAGTTCCCGCGTGGCGGGAAGGTCGGCGGACAGCCAGACGACCGCGGCAATCGCCGCATCTTCCATGGCTTGGCCGGGATCAGGTAGCCAGCTGCGGTAGCGCAGCGCGGTGTACACGAGTTCCCGGTAAAGCCGACGGTCGCGGGAACCGAAGCGCCGATCCTGCCGAAGTCGCTGCTCCAGCTTTGCCGGCAAGGCGCGGTCCGAGGTCGCCAGCGGGTGAAACTCCACCCAGAGCTGACGGAAGACCTCGGACTGACCTCGGGCGATGCGGGATGCGGCGTTCAGCACGGGTTCAGAACCGGGCGCGCTCGAACTGCACCACGAAGCCGAATGACCCCTCGCGCTTCCGACCCTCGAAGAAGTTGACCCCGTAGCCGAGCACCCAGAGTCGATCAAGGGTCTGCCGGATGCCGAAGGTCCGCTCGACGAAGCGTGCCTGCCGGGTGTCGTAGTGGAGCCTCGTGAAGCCTTCATAGACCTCGTTCAGCCGGTAGCCCGCGTCGACGACGTACTCCTCGATCCGGCTGCGCAGGAAGTGGGTGCCGACCCGCAGCGTCCACCACTCGCTGTTTGTCAGCGTCAGACCCGTGTTGAGCTCAGCGAGCTCCGCCCGGTCCGTCGTGAGCCGCTGGTACAGGTCGAAGCGCAGCCAGTCGAAGGGAGTCAGCCCGAGTCCGAGGTGGAGGTCGGAGAGCGCCCGCGTGCCGGCCGGGTTGTCGAAGCGCAGATCAGCGGCCAGATCGAGCGACGCCAGATCGCGGGACCCGTAGGTGCGGTCGCGCGTCTGGAGCACATTGTCGACACCGAGGCGCAGGGTGTCCCGCGGCGCCAGTTGGTCGACCGCGCGCGAATCGCCCAGTCCCAGCGGCTGCAGGTAGGTCGAGAAATCGCGGCGGTCGATGGCGGGAGGCGCGGTGCGGTTTCCCCCGGCGCGGTCGATGCGGCGGTAGGAGAGGCGAGGCGTAACGCGGTGACGCAGTCCATCGACGTTCCAAGCCTCGTTGCGATACGGGAACGTGGCCTGCGCCGAGACGGCGGCGTCGAAGCCGACTTCCGTGAGCGTTCGTTGGATCGAGGAGGGTCCGGTGGCGGGGGAAATGCCCCCGTACCGCGTATGGCGCACCCCGGCGACCGGCGTGAACGCAAATCCCGACGCCGGCACCGTGGTCCGGCTCAGGCCATAGTAGGCGTCGAGGCGGTCGCTGCGGAGGGTGGGCAGGCGGTGCCTGGGATCAGCCTCCCGGAGCCGTACGTAGGACGCGTGACCGCGCTGCTGGAGGCCGAGCGCGGGAGATCCGAGAGACTGGGGGAGCAGCGTGGCGGTCAGTTCTGGCAGTCGCTCTTGGACGAGGAACGTCCGGTTGAAGTTCGGGCGCGCGAATGCCTCGAGACCGAACGTCGGGGCGATGTACGTGGCGGCGAGGAACGAGTCGGGATGCTGCGCACCCTCAAAGCGATCCGGCCGGAAGTCCCGCAGGACTTCCGAGTCGGACCAGTGCACGACCTGCGCGGTGAGGGTCAGATTCTCCCCCTCGCGCTGACGGTGGCGCCACTCCAGGAACCCGCGCTCGGCGCCGATCGGGCGATCGAGGATGTCACGCTCGCGATTGCCGCTGTCGCGAATGAAACCGCTTTGGAACGACCCCTGCATCGCCCCGGAGGAGGTCCGGGACGCATACGTGGCCAGGGGACCGGCGAGGAGGCCCCGGTTGGTGTAGAGGCCGAGGGAGCCGCCCGCCTCAAGTCCGGGCGCGACGGGGAATTGAAGCCCCACGTCCGCGAAGGCACCCACCGTGCGGCGGTAGCCTGCGGCGAGGGTGGCGTAGCGGATGAACGCGCGGTCGGCGGGCAGGGGAAAGCTTGGCAGCGGCAGTTGCGGACCCCGGCCGAGGCCCACGCGCCCACCGGTCAACTGGAGGCGGTCGTCCGGGCGCAGGAGCAACCGGTCCGCGCGCAGCGTGGGGGTCCACGGGCCTGGCTCGCCGAACGTGGCGACGGCCTGCTCGACGATGATCTCGGACGCGGTTCCGTGGATCCGGGTGCCGGAGAGATAGACCAGATCGGTGCCGAGCCGTGGCTGGGAGACCTCAAATGACTGGTCGGCACGGCGATAGACCAATTCGTCGGCGAGCAGGCGGCGTCCGTCGCGCTGGAAGACCACGTTCCCGCGGGCGCGGGCGACCTGGGTGCGGTAGGCGTACCGGATCTCATCGGCGGTAAGGCTGGTGGTGCCGTCGACGAGACGGGCGTTGCCGCGGCGGATGGTTTCGCCGGCGGCGAGATCGGTCTCGGACACGTCGGCGGAGAGATCGAACCCGGTCGGCGCAGCGGGAGCGGCGGCGAGGCACGAGCAGCAGACGGCGAGGAGCGTGAGCAGGACGAAGCGCACGCCGGAAGGGAACCCCGCGGCGGGGCGGGACGCAAGACACCGCTGCCGGGTCGCGGCGGTCCGAGACTAGGCTAGACGGAGCCGGGCCGCTGGCCTACGCTTGCGGTTCCGACCCGTGATCCTGCCCTCCATCTCCCTTGAACGCTTCCTGACCGCCACGGCCCATCGACCGCACGATGAACTCGGGATGCATCCGCACCGCCGGGGGCGGGTGGCCGGGGTGGTGGTGCGGGCGTTTCTCCGCCACAGCGTGGCGTGCGCGGTGGTGGATCCGGCGACGGCGGAGACTTGGCCGATGACGACCCTTGCGCCCGAAGGGTTCTACGAGTGCTTCATCCCGCGCCGGCGGGAGGTTTTTCCGTATCAGTTGCGGGTGACCCAGGATAATGGCGAGACGCGGCAGATGCATGATCCCTATGCCTTTCTCCCGACCCTTGGGGAGCAGGATCTGTATCTTTTCAACGAGGGCTCGGAACACCGCCTTTACGACAAACTGGGGGCCCTCCTCCGGACGATCGACGGCGTGCCCGGCGTCTCGTTCGCGGTCTGGGCCCCGAATGCGCGGCGGGTCTCCGTGGTGGGGAATTTCAATGGCTGGGACGGCCGCTACCATCCGATGCGCCCGCTCGGCGCCTCCGGCGTCTGGGAACTCTTCGTGCCCGGACTGCGCGCGGGGGAGCTCTACAAGTTCGAGTTGCTCGACGTGCGGGGGCAGGTCCGCCTGAAGACGGATCCCTTCGGCACGTACTTCGAAGCCCCGCCCGGCAATGCGGCGATCGTGCATGATCCGCGGCGCCACGTCTGGGGCGACGGCGCATGGATGGCGCGGCGCCGCGAGGAAGCGGCCCGGTTGGACCGGCCGATGTCGATCTACGAGGTCCACCTCGGTTCCTGGCGCCGCCGCGTCGAGGACGCGAACCGGCCGTTGAGTTACCGGGAACTCGCGCCCGCACTGGCGGATTACGCGCTCGAGATGGGATTCACGCACATCGAGATCATGCCCATCGCGGAGCACCCCTTTGACGGATCGTGGGGCTACCAGGTCACGGGGTTCTTCGCCCCGACGCACCGGCATGGCACCCCGGACGACTTCGCGTGGTTCGTCGACCACCTCCATCAGCGCGGCCTCGGGGTGATCCTCGACTGGGTGCCGGCGCACTTCCCGCGCGACAGTTTCGCGCTCGCGGAGTTCGACGGGACGCACCTGTTCGAGCATGCGGACCCGCGCCAGGGGGCGCACATGGATTGGGGCACGCTGATCTTCAACTACGGCCGCAACGAGGTTCGCTGCTTCCTCGTGGCAAACGCCCTCGCATGGCTGGACCGCTACCACCTCGACGGTCTGCGGGTGGATGCCGTGGCCTCGATGTTGTACCTCGATTACTCGCGCCAGCCCGGGGAGTGGGTGCCGAACCGCCACGGCGGCCGGGAAAACCTGGAGGCGATCGAGTTTCTCAAGCTCACGAATGACCTCGTGCACCACTATCATCCCGGCGTACGGATGATCGCGGAGGAGAGCACCTCGTTCCCCGGAGTCTCGCGGCCGACTGCGGAGGGCGGCCTTGGCTTTGACTTCAAATGGAACATGGGGTGGATGCACGACACCCTGCGGTACTTCGCGCGCGATCCCATCCACCGGAAGTGGCACCACGGCGACCTGACTTTCGGGATGCTTTATCATTACGCGGAGAATTTCATCACGGTCTTCTCGCATGACGAAGTGGTGCACGGGAAAGGCTCAATGCTGATGAAGATGTCGGCGTGGCATGTGACCGAGAAAGCGGCGAATCTGCGCGCGCTTTACGGACACATGTGGCTGTGGCCGGGGAAGAAACTCCTCTTCATGGGTGGGGAGTTCGGGCAGAGCGCCGAGTGGGCTTACACCCGATCGTTGGACTGGCACCTGACCCAGTATCAGGACCACGAAGGCCTGCGCGTTCTGGTGCGCGATCTGAACCGGCTGTACCGTGACGAAGCGTCGCTCGGCTCGAATGACCTTGATCCGGCGGGCTTCCGCTGGATCGCCTGTCACGATGCGCAGGCCAGCGTGATCGCCTTTCTCCGCTCGGATCCGGCGGAGCAGTCGCTGCTGGCCGTGATCGGGCACTTCACCCCGGTGATCCGCTCCGGATATCGTCTCGGTCTGCCGCGCCGCGGTCGCTGGCGCGAGGTGCTCAATACGAACAGCCAGTACTACGGCGGAAGCGGACTCGGCAACCACGGGGGTGTGGAGACCGAGGAGGTTGGCGCGGATGGTTTCGAGCAGAGCGTGGTGCTGACACTGCCGCCGCTCTCGACCACCGTGCTCAAGTGGACGCCGGCTTCGGGCGGAGCGTGAACGTCGGGTTGACGACCCTCCCGCGGAGAGCGTCAGGCCGGGGCGTTCGAGCCAGCGAACCCGATGATGCTCTCTGCGAGGCGCTTCGCCCCGGCTTCCAGCCACGCTTTCCCTGACTCCGCGGAGGCGGCGGTGGCATCGCCCATCACCCCGCTGCGGGACAGGTCTGACGTGAGCCAGGCGAAGGTGGCGGGTGCCTTTTCGGGGCGGAGTGATCCCGGATCGTCGAGCCGCGCGGGGTACTCGGAGGTGGCGCGCTCGCGTCGCACGAGGTCCGGCATGGCGGCGAGCAGGAGCGATGTTTCCCATGCGCCGGCGTGGAAGCCGTGGATACGTTCCTGCGCCGGCAAGTCGGCCGCGGTCGGCACGGTCAGCAGGGCGGTGCGAAGCCCGAGTGTCGTCTGGATCTCGCGCAGCGTGTAGGTGAGCACGGCGCTGTTGCCCCCGTGCGTGTTGAGCACGGCGAGGCGCCGGAAACCCCAGGCGTGCAACTGCCGAGCTTGGGCGAGTAACGCGTGCCGCAGCGTGCGGGTGGAGAGGCTGAGCGTGCCCGGAAAATCGCGATGCTCGCTGCTCTTCCCCAGAAGCATCGCGGGGGCGAACCAGACGGCGGCTTCAGGAGGGAGTTGAGCGGACAAGGCCGAAGACCAGATTTCCCCGAGAAAGGCGTCCACCCCGACGGGCAGGTGCGGACCGTGCTGCTCGATTGCTCCTGTGGCGACGATCGCCACCGCGTTGGCGGGCCCTCCGGAGGCGGTCAGTGTCGCCAGTTGTCGGGCGGTGAGGTCTGCGAGGCTCCGCGGCGAGGCCGCGGGGGGCGGCGCAGCGCGGAAACCCTCGGCCGGTCGCCGCCAGTCCGCCAGCGCGGCTTCACCCCCCGGGGTCCGGTGGCCGGCGATCTCCCCGAGCAGGCCGCGCAGGCGCGCCGCCGCCTCGATCGCGATTACGCCCCCCGCCAGCCCCGGGGGGGCCGGGAGGGGAAGGGGCAGGTTCCAGTACCCCGGCCGCAGGGCGACGTCGGCGCAGTCTCCGTCGCGGAACGGCGCCTCCGGCGGGACGCCGAGCAAGGTGGAGCCGATGGCCTGGACCCGGGCTCGATCTCGTCCGGCAGGATGGAGGTCGAGTCCGAGGCCGGAGCCGTGGATCACGTACGTGTGCAGTCCCAGCGAAGCGCGGAGATCGAGTGCGGCTGTGGCGGCGAGTTCCACGTTCCATGGGCTCGAGTTGAGCAGGACCAACTTGCGGAACCCGGCGGCGTGCACGCCGGCGCCGACCTCCAGGAGCAGGGCGTGCGCGGTGTCTGGATCGACGCCGAAGCAGCACGACGCGTACGGGCCCAGAACCTGCTGGAGAGCGGGCAGCACGCAGACCTCGGCCGGATCGATCCCGGCGACGGCGGCGGCGATCAGCGGCTCCGAGATCGCTTCCTCGAGGCGGAGCGGAAGGCCCAGTCCGTGGTCACCGATGCCATGGAGCGGGAGGATCGCGATCCGGGTGGCGGAGGCCGGAGTGGTGGCGAAGTCCTCCCAGGTCCGATGCGACCAAGCGGTGCGAGGATCAGTGTGGCGGGAGTGCAGCATGGGCGCGGGAGCTATCGCGGGGAGGGGCGGGCCGACTCAAACTCCGAGTAGACGACCTCCATGTCGTCATCGAGTGACTTGATCCACCAGGCCCGCCCGCGCAGGGTGACGGTGATGCGCTGGAGGAGGGTGGGTCGGTCGCCATCCGGCAGGGAGTATTCGACCACGGTGCGGGCCTGCTCGATCGCGATTCCGGTCACCGGCTTGAACGGCTCGAAGCTGGCGAGTTCCATGCGTTCGATCGTTCCCGTGGGCCGGTGCAGTACGAAGGTCACGGCCATGTGGGCCGCCGAGCGATCATCCTCATCGGTCGTCCGCAGGCGGAAGCGCCACTGGGCGCGCGTTCCATCGTCCTGAACCAACTGCGCATTGGCCTCGTCGATCTGTTCCTTGACGTTGGGGGCGGTGTCGCCGCGGGAGCGCCGGGTCTGTTGCTCCGCGTAGCTCGCGCGTTCCTTCTCGGTGGGCGTACGGCCGTCCTTTTGCAGCAAGGTCCAGCGGCGGAACTCCGGAAGTCGCGGATCATAGCGCTCGACGAGACTCTTGCCGGCGGCGCGGGTGCTCTGGGTGAACGCCCAGCCCCTGCTTCCCTCGGCCCGGTAGCCGGCAAGCGCAGCGCGCAGATCGTCCGGCATTGAGGTGGCCTGCACCGGCAGGGTGCTGCCCAAAAGGACGAAAACGAGGAAGAGCCATGGCCGCATCCGGAGACGAAAGCCGTCCGCCACCGTGCGAGCAAGCCCGGCACGGGCGCTTAGTCGATCCGCGATACACGCAATCGGTTGGCGGATTTGGCGCCAGGGAGTTGAATTTCGTCGCCGAGGTGCCGGCCGAGCAGTTGCCGACCGAGAGGTGAAGCGGGGGTGATCAGTAGGATCGATCCATCTGGATCAGGGATTTCGAGGCCGCCGGCGCGGGGGCCGAGAAAGGTGCGGAGGCTGGGACCGGAGCGGGGGGAGAGGGTGACGAGGGCACCGACGGCGATGGGTTCGCGAGTCCGGAGCGAGGCGGGATCGAGGGTGCGGTAGTGGTCGAGGTGTTCGCGGATTTCGGTGGCGATCCGGGCCTGCCCCTCGGCGAGGTAGGCCGCCTCTTGGGAGTGCATGTCGTAGGGGTTCTCCGGACGGCTTTCCTCATCGATGGCCTCGTCGCGGGCGGAAAGGGCGGCCCGGGTGATCAGGGCGAGTTCCGCTTCGAGAGCGGCGATGATGGCTTGCACCAGACGAGCCTTGTCCGACATACCTTGAGGCTTTGCCGAGCTTCCCTGAGTCGCCAGCGAATACCACCCGGTCCCGCTGGGAAGGATTTTCCCCGCCGGATCAGTTGTCGCTAAGGCGAAACCCCTGATGGCCGATAAGGAGGTCGGTTTTCCCTTCGATGGCCCGAAAGATTGCGTTCATCAACTATAAGGGCGGCGTGGGCAAGACGTCGCTCATCGTCAACACCGCGGCAGCGCTGGTGAAGGCGGGCAAGCGCGTGCTCGTTTGCGACTTCGACACCCAGTCGAACGCGAGCATCTGGCTGCTGAAGCTTGATCGCTGGAACAAGATCAACGCCTCGGGAGAGGGTGAGGTGTACTCGATCTTCGAACCGGGCAAGGCTCAGGTGAAAGATCTGATCATCCGCGACGCCATCGAAGGCAAGAGTGGCGAGTGCCCGATGCCGGGATTGGATCTCCTGCCGACGGCCTTCAATCTGGTGGATCTGGAGAATGAATACAACGGGGACCCCAAGCGTTCGCCGTTCCTCGTGTTCAGGAACAGTTGGCGGTGGTGGAGCCGAACTACGATTTCATCCTGTTTGATTGCCCGCCGAACATTCTCCGGGCTTCCCAGTGCGGCATCTTTGCCGCGAACGAAATTTGCGTGCCGGCCAACCCGGACGCCCTCAGCCTGATCGGGTTCACCCTGCTCGTGGAGAAGCTGCATCGCTTCCACACCCTGTCAGCAAGCTTCCGCCGTTCCTCGATGGGTCCGCCGGCGCAGGTGCAGAGCGTGGTGTTCAACGCGATCAAGACGGGCGTCGACATCGAGGTTCCGAAGATGCGCATGCAGCTTCGCCTGAATCAGTTCCGGGCCGTAAAGCGGGTGGCGCAAACCGCCAAGATCTTCCAGACGCAGATTCGCGACGCGATGGTCGTGCGCCGCGCGGTGACGCTGGGCCTACCGGTCGTGCTCATCAGTCAGGACGCGGCCGATCCTTCCCAGGATAACGTCGTCAATGACTATCGGCGCATGACTCAGGAGCTGCTTCAGCAGGTCACCTGATGTACCGATGAGCGGGAGGTTCGTCCTTCGCCACCCCGCTGAAGGTAACACCTGCCATGCGATACTCTGCCAAGGAATGGGATGAGGTCCGCTCTGCGTTCGCGATGTCCATCATGGTGGACACGCCTCTGCACAGCCTCGCGCAGAACCTTGAAGGCCCGGAGTGGCCGGATGCGGACCGCAAGGAGACCCCGGGTCTTTTCATCGACCTGACCTTCGCCGAGGTGCACGAGGTGCTGGCGTCGCGGGGGCACCCGTTGGAGCGTTTCGATCAACTGGTTGACATCCTCAAACAGACGCTGGCGTTCGACAATCCGTTTGGGGACATGGTTGAGCAGGCGGCGACGTCCGCCGAGCGCGACAATCCGGTGCTCAAGATCATGGAGCGGCTCCAGATCCCGGAGGAGTTCCCGATCGAGTTCACCTTCCGGCAGGCCGACACGTTGGAGTTCTGTCGCTTGGAAAAACTCGGCACGCTCCGCGAGTTCGCGGTGTTCGCGCAAGGACTGTTGCGCACGGTGATCGTGGGCGGCGATTTCCGTGGCTTGCTGAACGCCCTTTCCCACGTGGACGAGGCGGGTCTGGCCAAGTACCTGCCTTTCCGCCCGGGCGCGAAGGGGCTGCACCTGATCGAATCGATCGCGCAGATTGTCCGGGAAATGCCGGCCGACCAGCGGGCGGTGGCGATCGCGCGACTGGCGGAGCTTTCCCCGGGCACGCGGGACCGCGTGGCGCGCTTGGTGGCCTACTTCTCCACGCAGAAGTCCGACTTGATTCGGCAGATGTCGGCGGGCACTTCACTCACCCGCCTGCTCATGACGATCGGCGATCCGTCGGTCGAGGCGGTCGTCGCTGCGCTGCTGACCCCGCACCTGAAGAGCGTCCCGACTCCCGCCGCGCCCAACGCGACGCGGGTGGCAGCGGTCAAGCCGCGCAAGGTCAGTCTCTGGCGCCGGCTCTTCTCCCGCGGCTAAGCGGACTGCGCAGCACCGCGGAGCAGCCGGCGAAACTCCGGTCGCGTCCGCAGGCTGGCAAGGTCGGGATCCTCCGCCATGAATTCGAGGTCGCGGTAGCCCAACGCCACCGCCTCCCGCAGCGCGCGCAGGGCCTCGGCCGGGCGCTTCAGGAGTGCGAGGCTGCAGGCGAGGTTGTAGCGCGCCGTCGGATTGCGCGGCTGCAGGCGGACGATCCGTCGATCCACACGGAGGCCGTCCGTGATCCTGCCCTGGCGCGTGTAGAGGCCTCCGAGCAACTCGAGCACCCAGGCGTCCGAGGGATTGTGGCGCAGGATCGATTCGTAGAAGGCGGTCTCGAATCTCGCATCCGCCTCGCTGGTCTTGGCCATGGTGCAGGTTAGCGGGCGCGGTGCCGGCAGGCTCCCGTGTCGCGGAAGGCGTTGCAGTGCGCGCTCACCTGCAGTCGCTGGCTCACGGGCGTGAGTCCGAGCTTGGCGGAGACGGTGCTCCCGTACCAGTCCATGAAGGGCGCGCTGATCTCGAAGATGCGGTCGCAGTCGAGACAGACCACCTGCGCCATCTGACTCTGGTTGTTGGCGGCACGCCGGTAGAATTTCTCGCCCGTGCCGATGTCGACCTCCCGCAGGATGCCGCTCTCGGTCATGATCGGCAGGGTCCGGTACACCGTGGCCCGCGAGACCGAGTCATCAATCCGTCGCGCCTGCGCCAGCAACTGTTCCGCCGTGAAATGCTCGTGCTGGCCGAAGGAGGCATCGAGGATCGCCAGGCGCTGGCTCGTGACGCGCAGCCCCTTCCTCTCCAGGAAGGATTTAAACTGCTGACGCGGCGCCTCGTTGCTCACAGCGGCGATGTTTTGGCGGGCGCCGGGCATGTCAATGCCGGGCCGAGCCCCCTTGTGGGTACGATGGAGGATTGCGGCCCGCCGATCGACCGCTCATTGAGCCAGTCATGTTGGTCGGCGTCCATCCCTTGGCAGGTTTTGACAAGCTGCTGCATTACCGTGTGCCGACGGCGTTGGAGGGGGTGGTGGCGGTCGGGAGTCTGGTGCGGATTCCGGTGGGGCGCCGCATCACGGTCGGAATCGTGGCGGAAGTGGGGCCGCCGAGCGACTATCCGGTCGAGAAGCTCAAGGCGTTGGTTGAGGCGGTGTTCCCGTTTCCCGCCCTGACGCCGGATCTCCTTGGGCTGGCGCGCTGGATGGGCGCGTACTACGCAGCGCCGCTGGACTCGGTCATGGAAGGTTTTCTACCCGCGGCGGTGCGGGCGGGCGCGGCGATCAAGCAGGAGCGCCTGCTGGTCGTGGGGCAACGCTTGGAGGATGGGGAGGTGGAGACCCTCGCGCGGCGCGCGCCGCAGCAGGCGAAGCTGTACCGCTTCCTCGCGACGCAGCCGCAACCGCTGCGGAAGTCGGTCGTCTTGCGGCGTCTTGCCGTCACGCCGGCGGTGTGCGCCGCGCTGGTGCGTCGGGGGGCGATCCGCGAGGAGGCGCGCCGGGTTGAGCGGGTGGCGTATGCGGATGGGTTCGCCGAGGCCGACCATGTCGCGACGGCGCCCCCGGATCTCAATCCGCAGCAGCGTGAGGCGGTCGGGGCCTTGGAACGTTCGCTGGCCGCGGGGACCTTCGGGGTGACGCTCCTGCATGGCGTCACGGGTTCGGGCAAGACGGAGGTGTATCTGCGGGCAATCGAGGCGACCCTGCGGGCGGGGGGTGGAGTGATCTTTCTCGTGCCGGAAGTGGCGCTCACGCCGCAGACGGTGGCGCGGCTGCGGTCGCGGCTGGAGTCGATTGCGCCCGAGCACCGGTGCGTGGTGTGGCACAGTCACCTCAGCGAGGGAGAGCGCCTGGATGGATGGATGGCCTTGGCGACGGGCGAGGCCCGGGTCGTGGTCGGCGCGCGTTCGGCGGTCTTCGCCCCGGTGCGCGGCCTGCGCCTCATCGTGGTCGATGAGGAACACGAGCCGGCCTACAAGCAGGACGAGTCGCCGCGGTATCACGGGCGCGACGTCGCCGTGATGCGGGCCAAGCTGTGCGGAGCGCACTGCGTGCTCGGCTCGGCGACGCCCTCGCTGGAGACCTGGGCGAACGCCCGGGCCGGCCGCTACGGGCTGCTGCGGCTGGCGGAGCGCGTCGATGGCCGCGGACTGCCCCACATCCGGGTGGTGGACATGAAGATCGAGGTGATGCGGCAGCGGGGCACGGCCACGCTCTCCCGGCCGCTGGTCGACGCGATGCAGGGGCGGTTTGAGCGCCGGGAGCAGACCATTCTCTTCATCAACCGCCGCGGCTACTCGTCGTCGCTGCAGTGCACGAAGTGCGGCCACACCGAGGAGTGCCGGCACTGCAGCATCAGCATGACGTATCATCGGACGGATGAGACGCTGCGCTGCCACCTGTGCGGCGACGCGCGCCCCGCGCCGGTGCGCTGCCCGAGTTGCGCGGCGCCGGACATCCGGTGGCGGGGACTTGGCACCCAGCGCGTCGAGGAGGCCGTCCGGCGGATCCTGCCGCGGGCTCGGATCGAACGGATCGACGCCGACACCATGGCGCGGAAGAACCGCTTCCGCGAACTTCTCGGTGAGTTCCGCACCGGCCGGATCGATGTCCTCGTCGGCACCCAGATGATCGGCAAGGGACTTGATTTCCCGAACGTGACGCTCGTCGGGCTCATCGATGCCGACCTCTCCATGCACGTGCCGGACTTCCGGGCGAACGAGCGCACGTTCCAGTTGCTCGTGCAGGTCGCGGGGCGGGCGGGCCGCGGCGACCGCGCCGGGGAGGTGGTCGTGCAGACGTTCACGCCACAGTCGGAGACGATCCAGTTTTCGCGTCACGCCGACTTTGAAGGCTTTGCGGAGACCGAACTGCACGTGCGCGAGCGTTTTGGCTATCCTCCGTACCGGCATCTCATTCACCACCTGTTCCGCGGTCCCAATGAGGAGAAGCTCGCGTTCTATGCGCAGCAGTGGGCGCGTACCGTGGAGCAGGCGTTCGGGACGCGGCTTGAGATCAAGGGGCCGTCGCCGTCACCGATCGAGAAGATCAAGGATCACTACCGGTGGCAGCTCTGGTATTTTGTGCCCAGCGTGACGCGCGTGATCGCGGAGCTGAACGCGCTGCGCGACCGCTTTGCGTGGCCGGACGATGTCGTGCAGGTGCTGGACGTCGATCCGGCGAGCCTCGTCTGAGCGGGATCGTCCCGGAGGACGTAAAGCGAGGCGCCGCGCGGCGCGGCGCGGCGCGCCCGCGCGGTCGGAGGGCGCCGGGAAATCGCTAGCCACCGACCAGTGCCCGGTGCTCGCGGAACACCTCGCGCAGCGTGCCGCTGAGGCGGTCCTGCAAGGCCTGCAGCTTGAGATAGTGACGGGCTCGGTCGCGGTCGGGGACGCAGCGGCTGGACTCGTTGACCGACACGACCTCGCGGGTCAGGTCGGCGAGCTTGGTGCGACGGCCCGCGGTGCGACCGACGGTCCAGGCGGCCTGGAGCGCGGCGCCCAGGGCGGCGCTTTCGTCCTCGACCATGGCGACGACCGGGACCCCGAAGATGTCGGCCATGAGCTGGCGCCAGACGGCGGACTTGGCGCCGCCGCCGGTGACGCGGATCTCGCGGGGCCGGACGCCGAGTTGCGCGAGGCGGCGGAGGCCGTAGTTCATGCCGAGCGTCACGCCCTCGAGGGACGCGCGGGCGACGTGCGCGGCGGCGAACGTGCGGGCGGTGAGGCCGAGGAGCACCCCGGAGCCGGCCGGTACGTTGGGCGTGCGCTCGCCGGCGAGGTAGGGGAGGAGGAGCAGTCCCTCGGATCCGGCGGGGACCGAGGCCGCGGCGCGCGCCATTCCGTCGTGATCAAACCCGAAGAGCGTCCGGGCCTGTTCGGTGACGGCGGTGACGTTCATCGTGCACAGCAGCGGCAGCCAGCCGCCGTCGGACGAGCAGAAGGCCGCGATCTCGCCCTGCGGATCGATAATGGGTTTTCCGGCGCGGGCGTAGATGGTGCCGCTGGTGCCGAAGCTGGCGGTGACGACGCCGGGGGTGACATTTCCGGTGCCGATGGCGCCCATCATGTTGTCGCCGCCGCCGGCGGACACGGTGACACCGGCGGGCAGTCCGTAGCGGGCGGCGAGATCGGCGCGCAGCACCCCGCAGGCTTGGTCGGAGGGGGACAGCGCGGGCAGCCAGTCCCCGAGTTTACGATCGATGGAGTGGAGGGCCTCGCCGCACCAGGTCCGGCGCCGGACGTCGAGCAGCGCGGTGCCCGAGGCATCGCCGTACTCCATGTGGTAGCGGCCCGTGAGGTGGAAGTTCAGGTAGTCGTGCGGCAGCAGGACGTGGCGCAGGCGGCGAAAGTTCGCCGGTTCGTGCCGCTTCATCCACAGGATCTTCGGAGCGGTGAAGCCCGGCAGGATGAGGTTGCCGGTGCGCCGCAGGGCGGCCTTCGGCCCACCGAGGCGACGGGTGATGAGGCCGCATTCCTCGACCGTGCTCGTATCGCACCACAACTTGGCGGGGCGGATCACCTGCCCGCCGGCGTCGAGGGGCACGAAGCCGTGCTGCTGGCCGGAAATGCCGATGCCGACGACGTCGCCGGCGGCGGGACCGAGTCGGGCGACGACGTCGGTGATCACCTGATCGAGCGCCGCGGTCCAATCGGAGGGGTGCTGCTCCATGTGGCCGACGGGCAGCCCCTCGATGAGCGCATGGGGCGCGCGGGCGTCGGCGATGACGCGGCGGGCCTCGAGGTCGAGGACGACGGCCTTGGTGCTTTGGGTGCCCGAATCGATGCCGATGAAGAGAGCCATGGCGGGAAATGCGCGAAGAGGGAGGGCGCCGGGTGCGGCGCGGGCCGCACGCGTTAGGAACTGCGGGCGGCGGACGAGAACAGCTTGTACACGACAGCCTCGCGCAGCGCCTCCCAGCTGGCGTCGACGATGTTGTCGCTCACGCCCACGGTGCCCCAGACCGAGTGTCCCTCGCCGCTTTCAACCAGCACGCGGGTGCGGCTGCCGGCTCCCTGGTTGCTTTCGAGGATGCGGACCTTGTAGTCGCGCAGCTGCATCTCGGCGAGCTGCGGGAACTCCTTCTCGAGCGCGAGGCGGAGGGCTCGGTCGAGGGCGCTGATCGGACCGGCAGCCTCGGAGACGGTGTGGTAGCTGCGATCGCCGACGCGGATTTTCACGGTGGCTTCGGCCCAGAGTTCGCCCTTGTGGCGCTCGATGATCACGCGGTAGCCCTCGACGCTGAAGAAGTCGGTGCGTCGTCCAAGGTGGCGGGCGATGAGCAACTGCAGCGAGGCGTCGGCGGCCTCGAATTCGTAGCCCCGGAATTCGAGTTCCTTCAGTTCCTCGATCAGCGGCTTGATCGCTTCAGATTTCTCGTCGAGTTCGAAGCCGAGTTCGCGGGCCTTGAGCACAACGCTGGACCGGCCGGCCATGTCGGAGACGAGGACGCGGGTGCGGTTGCCGACGAGCGCCGGGTCGATGTGCTCGTAGCTGCTCTTCACCTTCTGGGCGGCGTTGGCGTGGAGCCCGCCCTTGTGGGCGAAGGCCGAGGCTCCGACGTAGGGGGCCTTCGTGTCCGGGCGCAGATTGGCGAGCTCGTCGAAGAACAGCGAAAGCTCCCGGAGCTGGCCGAGGTGGCCCGCGCAGGCGGCGGTCGTGTCCAGCTTGAGGAAGAGGCTGGGCAGGATCGTGACCAGATTGGCGTTGCCGGTGCGCTCGCCGTAGCCGTTGACCGTGCCTTGGACGAGGCCGGCGCCGCTCTGGATGCCGGCGAGGCTGAGGGCGACGCCCAAGCCCGAGTCATTGTGACAGTGGACCCCGACGCGATCGCCGCCGAACTCGCGCACGGCCCGGCCCACGATCGCCTCGAAGTCGTGCACCATGGTGCCGCCGTTGGTGTCGCAAAGCGTCAGGTTCGACGCCCCACCACGCAGTGCGGCGGCAAGGGTTTGGAGGGCGTAGTCGGCGTTGGCCCGGTAGCCATCGAAGAAGTGCTCGGCGTCGTAGATGACCTCGCGGCCCTGCGCCACGAGGTAGCGGATCGAGTCCTCGATCATCGCGAGGTTCTCTTCCGGAGTGGTGCGCAGGATCTCGGTGACGTGCAGCAGCCAGGTCTTCCCCACAAGAGTGAGCACGGGCATCTGGCTGTCGAGCAGCGTGCGCAGCTGCGGATCTTCCGGTGCCTTGGCGCCGGCGCGGCGGGTTGAACCGAAGGCGGCGAGACGGGCGTGTTTCAGCCGGAGCTGTCGGGCCTCGTTGAAGAAGGTGATATCGCGGGGATTGGAACCGGGGAATCCGCCCTCAATGTAATCGACCCCGAACTGGTCCAGGCGCTCCGCGATCCGCAGCTTGTCGGTCACGGAGAAGCTGATCCCCTCACCCTGCGTACCATCGCGCAAGGTGGTGTCGTAGATCTTGATGGCCCTCTTCATGAGAGGGTGATCGTTGTGGCTGCCCCGGGGCGTGGCAAGGGGGCATTTTGCCCCGGCGCCGCCCCGTCAGGCTCCCAAGAAGGCCCGCACGGCGTCGCAGACCGCGTGGACGTGCTCGTCCCGGTGATGGGGTCCGATCGGCAGGCTCAGCACCTCGGCAGCGAGCCTCTCGGCCAGCGGAAACGACCCCTGCTCCCAGCCCAGCGGCGCGTAGGCACCGGAGCGGTGGGGAGGGATGGGGTAATGGATCTGCGAGGCGATGCCGCCGCGCGCGAGATGGGCGGCGAGTTCGTCGCGTCTCGGTATCCGCACGACGAAGAGGTGCCACACCGGATCGGCCCATGCGGGCACGTGGGGCAGGGTGAGCCCGTCGAGGCCCGTCAGGCGCTTGCGGTAGATCGCGGCCAGCCGCCGCCGTCGTTCGTTCCACGCGGCGAGGTGCGGCAGCTTGGCGCGCAGGAACGCGCACTGCAGTTCGGAGAGACGCGAGTTGAGGCCCGGGGTCTCGTGGTGGTAGCGCTGCCGTGAACCGTAGTTGCGGAGCGTGCGGACCTTGTCGGCCAGCGCGGGATCGGCCGTGGTCACAGCGCCGGCGTCGCCGAATGCCCCGAGGTTCTTGCTGGGATAGAAGCTCACGCCGGCGGCGTGGCCCAGCGCCCCCGAAGCGATGCCTCGGGCGGTGGCGCCGTGGCTCTGCGCCGCGTCTTCGAGAACGAGGATGCCCCGCGGATCCGCGAGGGCCCGCAGCGCCGCCACGTCCGCGGGCTGACCATACAGGTGGACCGCAAGGATGCACCGCGTCCGGGGCGTGATCAGCGCCGCGACCCGCGCCGGGTCGATGTTCCACGTCCGCTCGTCCGGCTCGCACGGGACAATCGTGGCGCCCACGTGCGTGACCGCCAGCCAGGTCGCAATGTAGGTGTGGGAGGGGACGATGACTTCATCACCCGGCCCGATGCGCGCGGCCATGAGAACGAGTTGCAGGGCCTCCAGCCCGTTGGCGACGGCGATGGCGTGGGGAACGCCGACGCTGGCGGCGTACTCCGTCTCAAACGCCTCGATTTCCTGGCCGAAGATGTACCAGCCCGAGTCCATCACTCGCCGGTACGCCGCGTCGACGTCGGCCCGGAGTTCGTCGTAGGCGGGTTTCAGCTCGAGAAAAGGGACTTTCACCGTGACCGAGTAATGGCCCCGGGGGCCCGGCAAAGGCAAGGCCGCGTGTGAGGAGTGTGGTTCTCCTATTGCGCCCGCGGCCAGACCCCCGCTGACTCCTGACTCTCGTGCCTTCGTCCCTCCTCACTCATACCGTGCCTGCCGGGCCGCTGCGGCAGCGGGCCGACAAGGCGTTGGCGGCGGCGTTTCCCGAGCACAGTCGGGCGGCGATCCAGCGGGCCTTCGACGCCGGCCGGGTCCGCCTCGCGGGGACGGTGATCAGCCGCGATCACACGGTGCACCCGGGAGACTTCCTGGAACTGGATTTCCCGGAGGTGAAGCCCTCCGAACTCCGCGCGGTCCGGATTCCCCTCACGGTGCTCTTTGAGGATCGCCACCTGCTGGTCGTGAACAAGGCGGCGGGCATGGTCGTGCACCCGGGTGCCGGCACGGATGAGACCACCCTCGTCCACGCGCTCCTGGCCCACTGCCGTGGCTCGCTGAGCGGCGTGGGCGGCGTCGAACGTCCGGGCATCGTCCATCGGCTCGACCGGGAAACGTCCGGTGCCATGGTGGTGGCGAAGACGGACGCGGCTCACCGCGGCTTGAGCGAGCAGTTCGCGCAGCGCACCCTGGTGAAGGAGTACCTGGCGCTCGTCCAGGGCGTGCCTTCGCTCCTGAGCGGCAGCATCCGCAAGGCGATTGGCCGCAATCCGCAGCACCGGCACAAGATGGCGGTCGTCGAGGATGGGGCGGGGGGCCGGGCGGCGCACACGGACTGGGAGGTCGTGGAGGCGTTTCCACCCCGGGCCGCCCTGCTGCGCTGCACCCTGCACTCCGGCCGCACGCACCAGATCCGCGTCCACTTGAAGTCGACGGGTCACGTCATCCTCGGTGACGCCGTCTATGGCTGGAAACCCGATCCCTCGCTGGGCGTGCAGCCGAAGCGCGTGTTGCTGCACGCCGAGCACCTCGTCTTCCGGCACCCGGTGACCGGCAAGACCATCGAGGTGCGCGCCCCTTTGCCGGATGATTTTGAGGACGTGTTGGCGGCGTTGCGACCCGTGGCGGCGCGGCCACGGCGGCGGGCGGAGCCGCGAAAGCGCCCGGCAGCGCGCCCGAAGCGTCCGGCCGCGCGCCGCCGCACCACGGGAGGTTAGCTGGCGTCGAGATCGGCGGCGGCGATCCCCCAGCGCAGGTTGTGGAACGTGTGCTGGAAAGCCGGATAGCCGCCCACGGCCGCGACGGTCAGCACGGTGGCGAGCGCGGCCGGGAAGACGTCGGCCCGGCCAGCCGTGAGTCCCGGAATCCTCAGGCGTTCGCTGAGCGCAAGGCCGGCCACCTCGTCGAGGAGGCGCGCCAGATCCGCCACTGCAAGCCGCGGGGACGAGCGCTCCATCGGCAGACCGGCGCGCGCCCCAAGGATCGCCCGGGCGGTCGTCATCGTGCCGCCGGCGAACACGGCCTGCGGCACGGCGGGCCGGGCCGGTACGCAACCGCTGGCGAGGAGGGTCTGACGAACCCAAGCTTCGATTGCGCTCCGGTCGGTGTGACTCAAGGGGGCTTCCGGATGACGGACGAAGCGCTCGGTCAGCCGGACGCAGCCCAGCGGCAGGCTCAGAGCCTGCGTGGCGTGCCCGTCGCGGAACGTGAGGCATTCCAGACTGCCGCCACCGAGATCGAAGAGCTGGAACTCGGTCAGGCCCGCGAGCGCGGGGTCGGAGAGCACGCCGCGGCCGATGAAAGTCGCTTCCTCGTCGCCGCTCAGGATGCGCAGGGGATGCCCGGTCGTCGCGAGCACCTGCTCGCGGAAGTCCGCGCCGTTGACGACGTCGCGCACGGCGCTCGTCGCGACGAGGACGGTCGCGTCGGGTCCGCGTGCACGCGCGTCTGCGAGGAGAGACACGATCGCGTCGACGCCCGCTTGCATGCCCGCCGCGCTGAGCCGGGGAGGGTTGCCGCTCAGCCCCGCGCTGATCCGGGTCTCGAGGGTGCGCTGGAGCACGGCGGCGGGTCGGCCGTCAGCGTCGCGCTCGGCGACGAGCAGCTTGACCGTGTTGCTGCCGACATCGATCACGGCGACCCTTCGGGACTTCATCATGGTGGGAGGGGGCGTCAGGGCCGCGGCAAAGTGGGGATCAGAGCGTGAACCCGGCGGGGGCGATGAGAACCACGAATTCGCCCTTGAGGTTGGACCGGGCGAGCCGGTCCCGCACCTCGCCCGCCGCGCCGACGAAGAAAGTCTCGTGGAGTTTGGTGATTTCCTTGGCGATGCAGACGCAGCGCTCGGGCCCGAGGACCTCGACGATCTCGTTGGCGAAGCGCTCGATCCGGTGGCAGCTCTCGTAGAGCGCGAGGGTGAATTCGAAGTCCCGGTAGCGGTTGAGCGCGCTGATCCGCGCGGCGCTCTTCGGAGGGAGAAAGCCGAGGAAAAGCCAGGCGTTGGTCGGCAGGCCGGCGGCGCTGAGCGCGGCGGTGACCGCGCACGGCCCGGGAATCGGGACGACGGCCAGCCCCCGGCGGCGGCAGGCCCGGACCAGGCGGAATCCGGGGTCGCTCAGACCGGGAGTTCCGGCATCGCTCACGACGGCGACCGAGCGACCGCCCGCGATGTCGTCGGCGAGAGATTCGGCAGCCTCACGCTCATTGTGCTCATGGTACGCGACCAGATCGCGACGGACTCCGAGCCGGGCGAGCATTGCTCCGGTGGTGCGGGTATCCTCGCAGGCGATGAGGTCGACGCCGCCCAGGGTGGCGAGCGCGCGCGGACTCAGGTCACCGAGATTTCCGATCGGTGTGGCGACGACGTAGAGATGGCCGCCGCGGACGGCGTGGGGCGGTTCGGCGCCGGGATCGCTCATGCGCGGAGCCGGGAAGGGTCGGTTCTACGACCCTCAGCGACCGCTGCCGGGAGTCTGGCCCATGCCCGGGACCTGACCCTCCCAGTTGGCGGGCCGGCTCCACGGGATGGACGTGTCGCGGGGACTGGTGCAACCCGACGCGGCGAGCGCTCCGAGCAGGCTGAGGGCGAGGAGGGAGAGGCGCGCGAGCAGTTTCATGGAGAGAAGGTTGCAGGAGGAAAGGACGGGGCGCAAGCGAGCTTCTTGCGTGCGGCGCAACCGGCTACGCGCCGAAGGTCGTGTTCCACCACGGGGTGGCGGGGGTCTCGCGGATCCGGCCATTGGCGGCGAGGTGACGGAGGACCTTGAAGGCGGTCTCCGTCTGATCCGGACTTCCCACGGCGGCGCTCAGGGCCTCGGCGGTGAAGGCGTGACCGGGCTCGGCGCGCAGGGCGGCGAGCAGCTTGGCCTGGAGGGCCTGGACTCCGCCCGCGGCCTTCTTGCCGGCTTCGACGCCGGGCTGGTGGTAGGCGTTGATGTTGATGAGCGACGCGTAGAGGCCGACCACGCGCTCGTAGAGCGCGATGAGGAGGCCGAGGGTGCGTGGCGAGACCTCGTCGAGGGTCAGCGTGAGGGAGGCCCGGTCCTTTTCGGAAAGCGCATCGCGGGTCCCGAGGAGGAACCCGTGCAGGTAGTCGCCGCTGGTGATGCCAGGGTCGACCTCAATGCCGGCGCCTGGTCGGTCGCGGAGCACCTCGATGAACGTGACGAAGAAGTTGTTCACGCCCTCGCGCAGCTGCTGCACGTAGGCGTGCTGGTCGGTCGAACCCTTGTTTCCGTAGACCGCGATGCCCTGGTTCACGAGCTGGCCCGCGCGGTCGAACTCCTTGCCGAGCGACTCCATGACGAGTTGCTGCAGGTAGCGGGAGAAGAGAAGGAGACGGTCCTTGTACGGCAGCACGACCATGTCCTTCGCCCCGCGCCCATCGGTCAGATGGTACCACATCAACGCGAGCAGGGCGGCGGGGTTCTCGAGCGTGACCGGGTGTCGGGTCACGGCGTCGGCGTCGGCGGCCCCGGCGAGCAGCGCGTCGATGTCGATTCCCTGCAGGGCGGCGGGGAGGAGGCCCACGGCGCTGAGTTCCGACGTGCGACCACCGACCCAGTCCCACATCGGAAAGCGCGCAAGCCAGCCGTCGCGGATTGCGGTTTGGTCGAGCTTGGAGCCGGCGCCGGTGATGGCGACGGCGTGGTGGGCGAAGGTGAGCCCGGCGGCGCGGAAGGCGGCGGCGGTTTCGAGCTGGCCGTTGCGCGTCTCCGGGGTTCCCCCGGACTTTGAGATCACGACGACGAGCGTGCGGGCGAAGGTGGCGCGCAGGGAGGCGAGGGTCGTATCGATGCCGTCGGGGTCGGTGTTGTCGAGGAACGCGACCTGCAGACGATCGCGCCCGGGCTGACCGAGGGCGTGGTGCACCAGTTGCGGGCCGAGGGCGGAGCCCCCGATCCCGACCACCAGGAGACGGGTGAACGGTCCCTGCGGACCCCGTACCTCGCCGGCGTGGACGCGGGCGGCGAAGTGCTTGATCGCGGCGACGGTCTCGGTGATTTCGGTGGCGATGGCGGCGGTCGGCGCGAGGTGCGGTGCCCGCAGCCAGTAGTGGCCGACCATCCGACCCTCGTCGGGATTGGCGATGGCGCCTGCCTCGAGGGCCCGCATCTCGGCGAACGCGCGCTGCATGGCGTCCTCCCTCGCAGCGAGAAAACCGTCAGGAAACGGCGCGCGGCTGAGATCGAGCGAAAGCCCGAGCGAAGGGAACGGCAGGTGGAATTGCTTGAAACGATCCCAGGTCATCGGAGACGGAACGGCGGAGGGAGACGGAGGCCAGCCGAGGGCGGCGTGGCGGAGCGAGGTGAGGGAGGGGCGGAGGCGGCGGATCAGAGCGCCGGGGCGGCTGGCTGGAGCGCCGGCGGCGACCGCCCGCGAAGGGCCCCGTCGACCGTGGCGGACGTGCTGAGATCGGACTCAGAGCGTCTTGTCGGTGACGGCGCCCTCGGAGGCGGAGGTGACGAGGCGCGCGTATTTTGCCAGCACGCCGCGCTTGGCCTTTGGCTTGCCGGGCTTCCATGCCTTGAGGCGGGCTTTCACGTCCTTGGCCGGCAGATCCAGGGACAGCGTGTTGTTCACGGCGTCGATCGTGATCGGGTCGCCGTTGCGGATGACGGCGATCGGTCCCCCGCTGGCGGCCTCCGGGGTGATGTGACCGACGACGAACCCGTGGCTCCCGCCGGAGAAGCGGCCGTCGGTGATGAGGGCGACCTCCTTCCCGAGGCCCTTGCCCATGACGGCGCTGGTGGGGGAGAGCATTTCCCGCATGCCCGGGCCGCCGCGCGGACCCTCGTTGCGGATGACGATGACATGGCCCGCCTTGACCTTGCCATCGAGGATGCCGCGAAGCGCGGTCTCTTCCGACTCGAAGACGATGGCCTTGCCGGAGAACCGCAGGCCCTCCTTGCCGGAGATCTTGGCGACGGAGCCCTCGGGGGCGAGATTGCCGTAGAGAATGCGGAGGTGGCTGTCGGGCTTGATCGGGTTGGACAGGGGGCGGATGACGTCCTGATCGGCCGGGTAAGGGGCGACGTTGCGGAGGTTTTCGGCGACCGTGCGGCCGGTCACGGTGAGGACATCGCCATGGATGAGGCCGGCATCGAGCAGCATCTTCATCAGCGGCGGCAGTCCCCCGATGCGCACGAGGTGGGCCATGCCGTAGCGGCCGGACGGCTTGAGGTCGGCGAGGACGGGGACCCGCTTGCCGATGCGGGTGAAGTCGTCGATCGAGAGCTTGACGCCGGCCTCGTGGGCCATGGCCAGCAGATGCAGGACCGCGTTGGTCGAGCCACCGAGCGCAATGATGACCGTGATGGCGTTCTCGAAGGCCTTCCGGGTGAGAATGTCGCGCGGGCGGATGCCGGCCTTAAGGAGGGCCAGAGCGGCCTCGCCGGCGCGACGACAATCCTCCTTCTTCTCGGCGCCGATCGCGAGTTGGGCGGAACTGTTGGGCAGGCTGAGTCCGAGCGCCTCGATGGCGGAAGCCATCGTGTTGGCGGTGTACATGCCCCCGCACGAACCCGGACCCGGGATGGAGCACGCTTCGACCTTGGCGAGACCCGCCTCGTCGAGCTTTTTGGCGGCATACTGGCCGACGGCCTCGAAGACGGAGACAATGTCGCACTCCTTCTTCGAGTCCGGGTGGATGCCCGGGAGGATGGTGCCCCCGTAGACGAAGACGCTGGGCCGGTTCAGCCGCGCCATGGCCATGACGCAGGCGGGCATGTTCTTGTCGCAGCCGCCGATGGTCACGAGGGCGTCGAAGCCCTCGGCCCCGGCGACGGTCTCGATGGAATCGGCGATGACCTCGCGGGACACCAGCGAGTAGCGCATGCCCGGCGTGCCCATGGAGATGCCGTCGGAGATGGTGATGGTGCCGAAGATGATGGCCTTGCCGCCGGCGGCGTTTGCGCCGGCCTCCGCCTCGCGGGCGAGCTGGTCGATGTGCATGTTGCACGGCGTGACCATGCTCCAGGTGGAGGCGATGCCGACGACCGGTTTCTTGAAGTCCGCGTCGGTGAAGCCCACGGCGCGGAGCATCGAGCGATTGGGTGCGCGGTCGGGACCGTCGAGCACGATGGACGAGAACGGGCGGAGATCGGCAGGGGAGGAACTCATGGAGGCAAAGGGCGGAAGATGACACCACAGCGGGTGGGTCGCGGCAAGCGGTGTTTTGGCGACTCCCGCAAGGGCCTGCTTTCGAGGTTGCTTCAGCGGACGCGGCTCGCATCACTCCCGGGTCTCCCGGCATGGCGTTCAACCTCCAGAAAGTCCTCAAGGCGCTGCTCCTCTCATCGAACCAGGCGCTCTCGATCAAGGACATCCAAACGGTGTTCACGCGGTTCCACGATCAAGCGGTCCTGCCGCTCGAACCGGCGGAGACCGCGGCGGAGGGCGCGACCGAGTCCAGCCCGGCGGGTGCGCCGCCGGAGGCGGCGGAAGCGGTTGCAGCGCCGGCGCCGGCGGTCGATGAAGCGGCCGAGGTGGTGGTCGAGGGTGGGGAGGGAAGCGCGCCGGCGGATGACGACGTTTATGGTGACGTGCCCTCGCTGGTGACGGCGACGCAGATCCGCGAAGCGATGCAGGGGATCGCGGAGGAATTCCGCGCGCGCGACGATGCCTTGCTCCTCATTGAGGGCCCGACGGGATTCCGCCTCGTGACCCACCCGCGGTTCGGGCGCTGGATCCGCATCCTGCGGGACGAGCCGCCGCCGGTGAAGCTCACGCAGTCGGCGATCGAGACCTTGGCGATCGTGGCCTACCGCCAGCCCGTCACCCGCACCGAGATCGAGACGGTGCGCGGGGTCTCGGCGGAAGCCGGCATCAACAAGCTGCTTGAACGCGAACTCATTTACATCGTCGGCCGCGCCGATTTGCCGGGACGGCCGTTGCAGTACGGCACGACGGACAGGTTCCTCGAGTTCGTCGGGGTCAAGTCTCTCGTCGAACTTCCGTCCTCGGACGTGCTCTCGCCGCGCCAGATCGATGAGTGGCTGAAGAATGCGATCAACCCGAAGCCCATCACCGATGCCGAGATGGGCCTGCCGCTCGAGGAGGGCGAGGGTGATTCGCCGAATTTTGAGCCGGTGTCCGTTGTGTCGGCGCCGCCCCCGGCGGATTCGCCGGCCGATGTTCCCGGTCGGCCCGATGAGCCGACGTCCGAGCCCACCGCGACCCCGCTCCCCGCCTGATGGACCTCGCCGCGATCCGCTCCCAAATCGATGTGCTCGACCGGCGCATCGTCGATCTGCTGAACGAACGTCTCGCGCTGGCCGCGGAGATCGGCCGTCTCAAGCGCAGCCAAGGGGGACCGATCTACGTCGCGGAGCGCGAGGATGCTGTCCTGCGAAAGGTCTGCGCGCTGAACGGCGGGCCGATCAAGGATGATGCCCTGAAGGCGATCTACCGGGAAATCATGTCGGCCGCGATCGCGCTCGAGAAGCCGCTGCTCATTTCGTACCTCGGCCCCGAGGCGTCCAACACGCATGCGGCGGCGATGCGGAAGTTCGGCGCGAGCGTGGAGTACCATGCGATGCCGACCATCGCGGATCTCTTCACGGCGGTGGAGAAGGGGGAGTCGGATTACGCGGTGATCCCCATCGAGAATTCGACCGAGGGCAGCGTGCGCGAGGCGCTCGACTGCTTCGTGGAGAGCGACCTCAAGATCGTCGCCCAGATCTATCTCGAGATCACGCACGCCCTGATTTCCGCGAGCCCGATCGAGCAGATTGAGCGCGTGTGCTCCAAGGACCAGGCGCTGGCGCAGTGCCGCCACTGGCTGCAGCGCCACGTGCCGCACGCCCAGTTGGTGGACGCACCGAGCACTTCGCGGGCGGTTCAGATCGCGAAGGAAACCCCGGGAACCGCCGCAATCGCGAGCGAGTTGGCGGCGCAGTACTACGGCGTGCCGGTGCTGGCGCACGGCATTCAGGACAAGGCCGACAATACCACGCGGTTCTTCGTGGTGGGCAAGCGCCCGTCAGGGCCGGTCGGCAACGGCCGCGACGTGAGCAGTTTCCTGATTTCGCTGGGCGACGAGGCGGCGGCGCACTCCGGCGCCCTGCTCAAGATGCTGATGCCCCTCGCGGAGCGCGGGATCAACCTCTCGAAGATCGAGTCGCGCCCCAGCAAGAAGCGCCCCTGGGATTACTACTTCTTCATTGACGTGACGGGTCACTACGACGATCCGGCGATGAAGCAGGCGCTGGTGGAGCTGAAGCAGTTCTGCCCGATGGTGAAGTGGCTCGGCAGCTATCCGTCGGTGGCCTGAACGGACGGGCGGAAGTCATGGATCACCCCGGCCTCAGGATCGGATTTGTGGGAGCGGGAGCTAATACCCGCAGCCGGCACCTCCCGGGCTTCCGTTCGCTCCCGGACGTCTCCTTCACGGTCGTCGCGAACCGCAGCCGGGAGTCCTCGGAACGCGTGGCGCGGGAATTCGGGATCGGGCGGGTGGCGGCGGATTGGCGGGAGGTGGTGGCGGCGCCGGACGTCGATGCGGTGTGCATCGGGACGTGGCCGTACCTGCACGCCGAGATCACGCAGGCGGCGCTTCGGGCGGGAAAGCACGTGCTCACGGAGGCCCGGATGGCGTCCGATGTCGCGCAGGCCGAGGCGATGCTGGCGGAATCGAGGCGGCATCCGCACCTTGTGGCGCAGATCGTGCCGGCACCGCTGACGCTGACGATGGACGCGCTCGTACGCGGGTTGCTGCAGGACGGTACACTCGGCGAGGTGCGTGAGGTCACGGTGACGCACGCGACGGGACAGTGCAGCTCGGCGGATGCGCCCCGTTCCTGGCGGCAGGATCGCGGTTGGAGCGGCTGCAACACCCTCAGTCTGGGCATTTACTACGAGACGCTGCTCCGCTGGTTGAATCAGGACGCGGCGGTCTTGGCTGCGGATGCGGCGGTCTACACTCCGTTCCGGCGCGATCCCGAATCGGGTCAGCCCCGACCGGTGGAGGCGCCGGACACCCTGACCGTGCTGGGTCGCTATCCGGCTGGAGCTCGGTTGGTCATGCACCTGAGTGCGATCGAAGCGGGCTCCGGACGGAACGAGATCCACCTCAACGGCAGTCGCGCCAGCCTGCGGGTGGACCTTGGCGCGGGGGCGTTGATCCTGACCCCGCACGGGGAGACCCCACGGTCCCTGGCCGTGCCCGCGCTGCCGGATGCAGGGTGGCGGGTGGAGGCGGATTTCGTTGCGAGCATCCGGGAGCATCGGCCGGTGCGCCTGACGGATTTCGAGACGGGAGTGCGCTACATGCGCTTCACCGAGGCCACGTGGCGGGCGTGGCGTGCGGTGGCGCCCTGAGGGTCCGCCGTGCCCCCGTCCCTCGGGGCGGGAGTACTGACATGGGGGCACTGGCACGGTCCGGCCCGAACCGCGAGGCGAGCGGGCGGTTGCCGCCTTTGGGGCAAAAAAACGCAGCCCGATCGGGCTGCGTTGAGACAGGGGGGCTGGGAGCCTGCTTAGACCACGGAGACGAGGCGATGGGCCTTGTCGTAGGCGACCACGCCGTCCTTGAGCGCGAAGAGCGTCCAATCGCGACCGATGCCGACATTCTTGCCGGCGTGCAGGCGGGAGCCGCACTGGCGGACGAGGATGTTGCCGGCGAGGACGGACTGACCGCCGAAGCGCTTGACGCCGCGACGCTTGGAATGGCTTTCGCGGCCGTTGCTGGATGTTCCCTGACCTTTCTTGTGAGCCATGACGAGGTTCTCCTGATCGGTTAAGCGTTGATGGTTTCGATCTTGATGACCGAGAGCTCCTGGCGGTGGCCCTGCTTGCGCTCGTAGCCCTTCCGCTTCTTCTTCTTGAAGACGACGACCTTCTTGCCGCGCTTGTTCTCAAGCACCTTGGCGGTGACCGAGGCGCCGGCGAGGCGGGGCGTGCCGACCTTAAAGGCAGCGCCTTCCCCGGCGGCCAGAACGTCGGTGATGGTAACCGTCGCGCCCTTCTCCGTGTTCGGGAAGCGGTTTACGGTCAGGACATCGCCCTCCGTGACGACGAACTGCTGCCCTTGGGTCTTGATCGTGGCTTTCATAAAAGGAAACCGCGGAATAAGGGGTTTTTGAAGCGGCCTAGCAAGGAGATATTTCGGGAACGCTAGGGGGTGGGGGCGAGCCGGCTTTGGTTTCGCTCCTTGGTTCGGGCATTCTCCGCCTCGATGGCCGCATTTTGCATCTCGATTGCCTGATAGTAGTGTTGGCGGCGCTTGTAATCAGGGGGCAGGACGCCCCGGGTGAGCAGCGCGCGTTCGGCCTCCAACTCGAGTTCACGCTGGGCGCGGAGTCGGGCGAGGCGGGCGGCTTCCTGTTCGGCGCGTTCGCGGCTGAGGCGCTCGGTTTCGGCGAGGCGGCGCAGGGCGTCTTCGCGGGCGCGTGCCGCCTCGGCCGCCTCGCGTTCGCGGAGTTCGGCGAGTCGCCGGGCTTCGCCGGAGGCGAGGTCCCGCTCGCGGGCGAGTCGGGCCTGCGTCTCCGCGGCCTCGCGGGCGGCGTGCTCAGCGGCGAGGCGCGCGGCCTCGGCGGCGGCCTGTTCGGCCCGCAGGCGGGCGAGTTCGGCCTCGGCGCGTTCGGCATCCTGCTGGGCCTTGAGGGCACTGAGGCGATGCGCCTCGGCCTGTGTCCGCGCGAGGCGAGCGGCTTCGTTCTCCCGTTCCAACGCCGCAGCCTGCTCCGTCGCGGCGAGACGGGCAGCGCGCTCACGCTCCGTCACCCAGCGATACGCGCGCAAGCCGAGGAAGACCAGCAGAGCAACCCCGAGAACGAGAAGAACGTGAGAGGTGCGTGTTTTCATGGTTTGTAGGGGAACACCGGCGGGACTCCGCGCGCGCCCGGGCGGGAGCCTCGCTGACGAGGGCGACGTTCGCGCGGGAGACCGCCGCATCCGACCGGCCGGTGCGCAAAAGGTGCCGTTGCATTCTTCCCAGCGCAAGTCGTGTCGTCTTGCGCGCAAAGGGCACCGCTCCGTTTTACCGCCGCTGGGGCCGGTAGAAGACGTAGTTTACGAGGAAGCTCAGTCCGAAGATGCCACTCAGGGTGCGGATGTTGCGCATGGCGCCGACGACGCTCGTCAAAGAACTTGCCGACGGCTCGTGGACGCGGAGGAGCCAGAAGGCACCCGTACAGGCTAGGACGGGCTGCACGATGAAGCACAGATGGTAGACGAGGAGCGGATCCGTGCTCCACCGCGCCAGGGCCCAGTCGAGGGACGTGCCGCCGAGGACTGGAGCAGCGGCCGCGACCACCGACGTCACGGAAAGGTAGACGCCGATGGCGAGATTCTTGGCGGCGACCGGGATCAGCTTCAGCAGGAGCGTGAACTGCCCGAGGATGAAGCCCGCGCTGGTCATCCCGCTCCAAATCCACTGCCCGTAGAGAACGAGGCTGTTCTCCGGGGTGAGGAAGCACCACGTCACGTTGCCCGACTGCCAGAGGAGAAGCGACACGGCCATGACCGCCTTGTTGCCGTAGCGGTCGAGCAGCTTCCCCCACGCCGGCAGGGAAGCCGCCCCGCCGAGGGCGGCGAGCGTCGAGAAGGTGCCGACCTGAAATGCGCTGAGTTCCAATTCCTCGAACATGAAGACGTGGTAGAAGGGACCGTAGCAGTTGGCCGCAAAGGACCACACGGCACCGAATCCCACGAATGCCAAGAGCGACTTCGAACGGCGGATCAGGGCAATCTGGTCACCAAGCGGCAGAGCAGCCTTGCGGCCGTGTCCGTGCGAGGCGCCCGCGGGGGTCTGCCAGATCCAGACCACGGAGAGCATCCGCAGGAGCACGGCTCCGAGGATGATCGCCTGAAAGACCCGGATGGAGTAGTTCCAGTGTTCGAGCGCCCAGCCGGTGACGACGAGGAACGTCATGGTGGCCAGCGACAGCAACTGGTTGCGCCGAGAGAAGTAACGGCCGCGGAGACGGGAGGGAACCCACTCCTGAATCCACGCGTTCCAGCCCACACCGGCGAGGGACGCCGCGAAGCTGGACACGAAGAACCACACCGCGAGCCATCGGCCGACGGCGAGTGGATCGTGACGAGGCATTACTTCCAAGATGACGATCAAGGCGGCCCACGAGAGCAGATGAGCCGTCACGGGGACGTAGACGTGTGCCTTGGCGGAGAGGCGGCGCGACACCCATGGGGCCACGAAGACTTGCAGGAAGTTGCAGAGGAAGGGCAGTGCGGCGATGAACCCGATTGTCGCCTTCGGCAAGTGCAGCGACTTGGTGAACAGCGCGGATAGAAAAACGTTGACCGGCAACGAGATGGCAACGAGCGGGGTCCCGGCCATGCCCTCGGCGGTACACAGGTTGAGGGAGCGGCGGAAAGCGGCTCGGAGTTGCTGGCGGTGGTGGCGCGGCTGGGTGACCTTCACGTCGGCGGGTGAAGGAGGGTGTCCGTTCCGGTCGGAGTAGAGAAGCAAAACGCGTCGGCCGCGAAATTACGGTTGCTTTTCGTCTGCGCGGCCCGGGGCGAACAGCGCGAACGCGACGTCTGCGATGTGCCCGAACTATTCCGCCGACTCCGCCCGCCCGGCGCGCAGGGCGCGCGCCAACGCGGCCGGATCGCACGTGGTGCGCTGCGGGTCGAATCGGAGAATCCTTACCGTCCGCCCGAGGGGAGCCCATTGCCGCGGGTCGGTCGGGCCGAAGAGCGCGTGCACCGGTGTGCCGACGGCCGCCGCGAGGTGGGTGACGCCCGTGTCGTGGCCGGCGTAGGCCGACGCGCGGGCCAGCGCGGCGGCGAGAAGGGGCAGGTCCCACTGCTCGGCGATTTGGATCCGGGAGGAGGCAAGGGTCCGAAAACGCGCCGCGAGCGGGGTGTCCGCCTCGCCGAGTACGACGAGGAGGGGAACGGGATCAAGGCGGTCGATCAACTCGAGCCAGAGTTCCGGCGGCGCGTTCTTGGTCGGCGAGCCGCTGCCGGGATGAAGCGCGATGAACGGAGACGGGAGCGTGATCTGGTTCCGTGCGCGTTCGGTCGCTTCGGGGCCGGGATCGAGGGGCGTGAAGTCCGCAGGATCCTGACGATCCGCGGGCGCAATCGCGGCGACCGCATCCACCCACTGCCTCCACACGGGTCCGGCCCCCGGTGCTGGATCGATCCGCAGGGCCCGCTGTCCCGCACGTCGCGGGAAGTGCCGCATCACGGCCCCGTCCGCATCCGGCCAGCCGACGATGACAAGGTCGAAGTCCGTCACTATCGCCGCGAGCGGCTCCGGCAGCGGAGGGTCGCCGTAGAGCGCGGCCCACCGCGCCTCGTGCTGGGAATGGACCGAGTCGATGATCCCCGCGTCGACCGCGAGTTGCGCGGCGGCCGCGTTGCCGACGAGCTCGATCCGGGCGGTCGGGAACGCGGCGCGGAGCGTGCGCAGCAGAGGCAGCGTGAGCAGGAAATCACCCAGTGCGCCGCCGCGGAGGACGAGGACTGACCTCATTGACCCGGCCCCGGCGGCGAGGCGCTCGCCGGTCCGGAGGCGGCCGCGGTGGGCGGACGATGCTCGACGAGGGTGAGGAGCGCGGTGCCGAAGTTCAGCTTGAGCTGCATCTGCACGGGCAGGCGCGGTTCGCGCTCGGAGACCCAGACTTTGATCTCGCCTCCTTTGCGGAAGACGCCGCGCGGCTCCTCGCTCTCCATGGACGGCACAAGACGCAGGGTCGGCACCGGACCTTTGGGTGTGCGCACCGTCTCCCGGCCGTCCGCCCGCAGGACGATCGGATAGAGGTCGCGCCCGAAGTAGACCAACGCCTCCTGCCGGTCCCCGACGCCCGCCTGCCACTCGCGGGTCTGGATCAGCGCGGAGATCAGGTCGGTGGGGTCGCCCTTGGGCAGCGCGAACTCTCGGTTACGGTGCGGTCGCGCCTCATCGGTGTGGGTGGCCACGCCGCGTGCGTAGTCGAAGACGGTCACGCTGCCCTGCTTCTTGGAACCCGCCTGGCCACTTTCCGAAGCCCGGATGATTCGCCCGGTTGCCTCGTCGATCAGGAGTTCGCCCCAGTTGTCGAAGGTGTAGAGTCCGCGCACCAGTCCGCGGGATGAGATCTGAGTCGTGACGCGGACGATTCCCCGACGGTCGAGCGTGTCGCGATGGGCCTCGATGATGACCTCCCCGGCGTTTCCGAACACGCCCCAGCCGGTGCGGTAGCGGAAGCGCTCGCCGTCGCGCAGGGCGGTGAAGGGGGCGGCGTTTCCGGCAAGCGTGGCCATGAGGGCGAGGGAAACGGCCAGCAGCAGGCGGAGGGTGCGAGCGGAGCGTTCCATTCAGTCGGAAGTCTGGCTCGATCCGCCTCCGGCGTCCAGCCCGGGAAGGAGATCCGCCGGGCGGTTCCAGTCGACCGCCGCCGCCGCGAGCGTCCGGCAGGTCGACAGGCGGTCGATGTCCGCCACCGTCTTGTCGTCCCGGATGCGCACGATCCGCGGAAAGCGCAGGGCGAAGCCGCTGTCGTGCCGCGGGCTCGGCTGGATCGCGTCAAAGGCCACCTCGAGGACGAGATCCGGGACCACGGTGCGCCGGCGGCCCTGCACCTCCAGGGTCCGGTCCAGAAAGTGGTCCGTCAGGCGGGCAATCTCAGCGTCGGTAAGGCCGGAGTAAGCCTTACCGACCGTGAGGAGGCGATCGCTGTCGTCGTCCCGGACCGCGAACGTGTAGTCGCTGAGGACGGCCTTCCGTTTGCCGTGGCCGGTCTCGACCGCCACGACGACGACATCGAGGGTGGCGGCGGCCTTCTTCAGCTTGAGCCACGCGAGGCCGCGGCGGCCCGGAGTGTAGGGGCTCGTGGGATTCTTGGCCATGAGTCCCTCGTTGCCGCGACGCCGCGCGGCGGCGAAGGCGAGTTCGATCTCCTCCGCCGAGTGCGCGCGGCGGACCGGGGCGAGCTGCAGCGCCGGGATCGACCTGCGGTCCGCGCGTTCCGCGAGCAGGGCTTCGAGTCGGGCGCGCCGCTCGGCGAGGGAGAGGCGGAGCAGCGACTCGTCCCCGACGCGGAGGAGGTCGTAGCAGGAGAGGCTGACCGGGATCTCCGCGCCGAGGAACAGGTCGTCGCCCTTCCGGCCGAGGCGCCGCTGCAGTTCCGCGAAGGGCAGGGCGCGACCGTCGCGCCAGGCGAGGAGTTCGCCGTCGATGATCGCGGTGGTGCCGAGCTCGCGGGCGGCGGCGACCAATTCGGGAAATTGATCCGAGATGCGCCGCAGGTCGCGGGAAAAGAGCTCGGCCCGACCCGGCGCGGTGTGCAGCTGGCAGCGGATGCCATCGTACTTCTCCTCGATCCAGACCGGCGTGCCGAGCCGCGTGATGATCGCGCCTGCATCCGGTTCCGGGCTGGCCAGCATGAATCCGATCGGCTGATACAGCGCGGCCTCGAGGGTGCCAAGGGTGCCGGCGCGAGTCGCCGCCAGTACCTCGCCGAGGTCGCCATTGATCATGACCGCATCCCTGACAGCCTCGATCGGGACCGCGGTTGAGGCGGCGATCGCCTCCTCGACCAATCCCTCCCGGAGGCCAATCCGCAGGTCGCCGGTGAGGATCTTGATCACGTACTTGGTCTGGTCCGGCGACAGCGCGCGGAAACAACTCTCCAAGAGCGCCAGCTTGGCGGCTGGACCCGCGGAGCGGGCGAGGCGATCGAAGAGCTCACCCACGTCACGCAGGCCGAGGGGCCGCGGCTCGACTCTCCCGCCGAGGAGGGCCTCGGCCGTCTCCCCGCTGTCGCCGAACCGCAGGTAGGCCCGGCGAAAGTCGTCCGGGGTGGCGCCGGCCACCTCCAGCACGGCGCGGCGGATCAGCGACCAGCCGACCTGCAGGGTGCGTTCGTCGGCGCGCGCCAGCGGGCGGGCCGTGAAGTAGCGGGTGGCGAGCGCGGCCTCCGGGGTCGGCAGGGAGCGGAAATACTCGGCCAGCAGCGCGACCTTGTCGGTGCGTCCGGTGAGAGTCCGGAGGGCCTCGGCGGTCGCGGCAAAACGGCCGAAGTCGGTGGTATCCTCCTCGACCCGCCCGGCGGTCGGGGCGGCGGCCGGGCGTTCGGGGGCGGACGAAGGCGGTCGGGCAGTGGGGGACGGCGCGGGCTCGTGGAGCGCCATCTCCAGCTGGTTGTCTTCATTGATCGCCCACGCGTCGAAGCCCCGTTCGCGCAGGGTGCGCGCGAAGTCGGCGGCGAAGCCGTGCAGGGTGAGCACGCGGCGCGGCTGCACGCACTCAACCATGCGCAGCAGGTCCGGGAAATCGGCGTGGTCCGAGAGCGGGAACGCTGCATCGCAGCCGGAGCGGAAGCGGATCGACGGATCGAGCGCCCAGCCGGTGATCGTGGCCGTCCGGCGCCGCGGCAATCGACGGAGGAAGGCGGACTGCGGGGATTGCGGGGGGCATAGGACCACGTGCCCCGGGGCTTCCGCCTCGTCGAAGGTCCGGTACGCCGGGAACCGCACGCCGAGTTCCTCGTAGACCGCAGTCATGCGTGCCGTCTGCGGGTGCAGCATCACCGGGAGTCCGTCCTGCGTCAGGACGGAGAGCAGTTCCTGGCTCTTGCCGAGGCTGTAACCGAAGAGCACGGGCGTTTCGCCCTCCTGCAGGGCCTCGCGGCAGAAGCGCCGGATGTCGGCCAGCACGGTGGCGGTCGGGGGAAAGACGTACTGCGGGCGGCCATAGGTCGTCTCCATGATCAACAGGTCGGCCGCAGGCGTGGCACAGGGCTCCGCGGACAGTCCCGGACGCAGCTTGAAGTCGCCGGTGTAGAGGAGCCGGCCGTGCTCCGGATGGGCGATGAGGCATTGGGCCGACCCGAAGATGTGACCCGCCGGGTGCAGCGTGAGCGTGGCGCCCCGGTCGAGGGGGATGGTCTCGCCGAAGGACACCGTGCGGTAGGCGCGGGCGGCGGGCAGGCGGGCCTGCATCAGCCGGGCGGTGCCCTCGGAGCAGAGGACCTCTCCGTGCGCGGCGAGGTGGTCGAAGTGCGCGTGGGAGACGAAGGACCTCGGCGTCGGGAAGTGTGCATCCAGCCACCAGCCGATCTGCGGCAGCCAGAGTCCGTTGCGGTACTGCACATCCCAAGCCATGGCCGTCAGGGTTGGCGTCCGGGCTCTGCGGTGGCGCCCCGTTGGCTCACGCGGCGAACCACCACGCGATCACGCCGGCCAGCGCGAGGCGGTAGAGCGCGAAGGCGGTCAGGCCATGCCGGGAGAGATGACGCAGGAGGAAGCGGACGGCGACGGCGGCGGAAAAGGCGGCGGTGATCGCGCCGACCAGCACGGGGGTCCAGCCGAGCCCCGCGACCATGGCGGGTCCGGTTTGCACGCCCTTGTAGAGGGCGGCGCCGGCGAGCACGGGGAGCCCGACGAGGAAGCTGAACTCGGCCGCGCGCGCGGGGGCGAGCCCGCAGGCGTAGCCGCCCACGATCGTGACCATGGCGCGGCTCATCCCGGGCCAGAGGGCGAGGCACTGGGCGAAACCGATGCCCAAGGCTTGACCGGCGGAAAGATCGGCTCCGGTGCGGGAAGCGACGGGGGGATGCGAGCGCCGCCGCCGTTCTGCGGCCAGCATGAGCACCGCCCCCACCGCGAGGGCGGCGGCGACCGTTCCCGCGGAGAAGAGATGGGCCTCGATCCACGGGCCGAGCAGCAGGCCGGCGATCACGACGGGCGCCACCGCCAGCGCGACATTGCGGAGCAGGGTCCGTCCCGCGGCGCTCTGGCCGATCAGCCCGCGGAGCATGCTCCGCACCTCGGCGCCGCAGACGAGGAGGACGGCGAGGATCGCTCCCGCCTGAATCACCACCAGATAAGAGTCGACGGCCCGCTTGCGCGTGAGCGGGATGCCCTCCGGGTGGGCGCCGCCTGGGCGACGGTGCCACAGAACCTCACCGTCCGGGCCGCGCAAGGCCTCGGGCCGCGCCGGCACGGCGTGGCCCCCCAGCTCATGCCAGACACGCTTGCCGTCCGGCCCGTACCGAGGCGTCGCTTCCTCGAGCCCAAGGAGCTCCGCGGCGATGATCAGGTGTCCGGTGGAGGAGATGGGAAGGAACTCCGTCACGCCCTCGACGACGCCGAGGACGAAGGCCGCGTGGATTGGCAGCGGCGGCTCGGCCGGGGGAGGTGTGGGACCGGTCGTCGCTGACGCACGGGAGATCCAGACGCCGGCGAGCAGAATCACGAGGGCGAGGACGCGCACGCCCGGAACGTCGCCGGATTGGCGGGGTGGCGCAAATTTATTTGCGGCCGACGGACGCTCCGGGCTGTCTCGCGGGCTATGGGCCTTGAGGACTTGACCCGGACTTTGGCGGAAGGACGCGCGCTTGCCGACGCGGACGTCGCGTTCGCGGCGGCTTCGCTGGCGGACCCGGCGGGGAGCGAGGAAGGAAAGGCGGCCTTCCTGACGGCTCTCGCGACCAAGGGAGAGACGGCGGCCGAGATCGCCGCCTTCGCCCGGGAGTTTCGGGCCCGGGCGGTCGATCCCGGGGTCGGGGAATGGTCCGGCCGGGCGATCGACATCGTGGGCACGGGGGGTGACCACGCCGGGGGCTTCAATATTTCCAGCGTGGTGGTGCTGATTCTCGCGAGTGCGGGGGTCGTGGTGATGAAGCACGGCAATCGCGGCATCACGTCCAAGTGCGGCAGCGCAGACCTCCTCTCGGCGCTGGGAGTGAAGCTGGATGCCACGCCGGAGGTTGTGCGCCGCGCGCTGGCGGAGCTGGGCTACGCCTTCTTCTTCGCGCCGGCGTATCATCCGGCGTTCCGCCACATCGCCCCCGTGCGGAAGCTGCTCGCCTCGCGCGGGCAGCGCAGCGTCTTCAACATCCTTGGCCCGGTGATCAATCCGGGGCGTCCGGCGCACGTGCTGATGGGCGTGTTCTCGGCGGCCTGGGTCCCGGTGCTGGCGGACGTCCTGCAGGAACTCGGGGTCGAGGCGGGATTGACCGCGCATGGCGACCTTGGCGGCGGGCGCGGCATCGACGAACTGACCACGGCGACGCCCAATCGCGTGCGCGGGGCGGGACGGCTGCGCGAGATTGACGGTTGGTGGCAACCGCGGGATCACGGCTTCGGCTTGGGGACCTTCGACGGATTGCGCGGCGGCGACGTGGCGGAGAACCTCGCGATCGTGGATGCCATCCTGGAGGGCCGGGCACCGACGGTGCTGATCGACACGCTTCTCTTCAACGCGGCGACGGCGCTCTGGCTGACGCGCACGGTTCCGACCGTGCGGGAGGGCGTGGAACTGGCGCGGGATCGCCTTCTTGGCGGCGCGGTGCGGGCCAAGATTGCGGCGACGCGGGAGTTCTATGCCGCCTGAGATCGCGCGACGCTTCTTTGGCACGGACGGCATCCGCGGTCCGGTGGGCGGCCCGCTGATCAATCCGGACTTTGTGGCGCGAGTGGGTGCGGCGGCGGGGGCGTGGGTCGGTGGTGCCGGCATCGCGTTGCTGGGTCGCGATACGCGCGCCTCCGGCCCGGAAATCGAGGCGGCCACGGCGCGGGGAATCGCCGCGGCCGGGCTCTGCGTGGTGTCGCTCGGCATCCTGCCCACCCCGGCGATCGCGCGCGCGGTGCGGGATCGGCGTGCGGCCCTCGGGGTGATGGTCACCGCCTCGCACAACCCGGCGTCGGACAATGGCGTGAAGTTCTTTCGCCCGGGCGGAACGAAGCTCGACGATGCCGCGGAGCGGGAGATTGAGGCGCGGATCGCTGACGACGCCGGGCAGGGAGCGACTCCAACGCTCGCGGTGGATCTGTCGGCCCGCGAAGCCTACATCGAGGCGCTGGCGCGGTCGCTGCCGGCGGGCGCGCTGCTCGGGTGGCGCATCGCCCTCGACGTCGCGAACGGGGCGACCGTGGTCTCGAGCCCGGAGGTGCTGCGGCGGCTGGGCGCGGATCTGGAACTGCTGGGAGCAGCTCCGGACGGAATCAACATCAACGACGGGGTCGGCAGCGAGCATCCCGGCGCGTTGGCGTCGCGCGTGCGGGAGGTCGGTGCCCGGTTGGGCATCGCGCATGATGGCGACGGAGACCGTTGCGTGGTGTGCGACGAGCGCGGGGTCATCCTCGACGGTGACGAGGTGCTGACGATCCTCGGGCTGCATGCCTTGCGGAAGGGGCGGCTGGCGGGGCGGGAACTGGTGATCACGGTCCAGAGCAATCTGGGAGTCGATGAGGCGATCCGGGCGGCGGGCGGCACCGTCTTCCGCACTGCCGTGGGGGATCGCTACGTCTTGGAACGGATGCGCGAGTCCGGCGCCTCGCTGGGCGGCGAGTCCAGCGGGCACGTGGTGTGTGCGGATCTGGCGATGACCGGCGACGGGCTGGCGACCGCGCTGAGGTTGCTCGAGGTGATGCGCGAAACCGGTGCCCCGCTGTCGGAGCTTCGTCAGCAACTCCGCCGGTTCCCGCAGGTGACGCGGAACGTGCGGGTGATCGAGCGGCGCCCGATTTCCGGATGCGCCCGTCTCGCGGCCGAGATCAAGGCGCTCGAGACGGAATTGGCGGGCGCGGGTCGCGTGCTGGTGCGCTACTCGGGAACGGAGCCAAAACTGCGCTTGCTGGTCGAGGCGCGGGAGGACGCGGTGGCCCGGCGGGGCTTGGACCGTCTCGAGGCGGCGGCGCGAAGCGATCTTTCCCTCCCGCCGGAGGTGGCGTAGGGTCGCGCCATGATCGCCGGAATTCGTCTCAAGGTCTGTGGCCTGACTTCGCTCGTCGACGCGGAGGCGGCGGATGCGGTCGGCGCGGATTACCTCGGGTTCATTCTCTACCCACAGTCGCCCCGACACATCACGCTGGCGCAGTTTGTGGCGATGGCCGCGCGGCTGCCCCCGGGCCGCCGACCAGTGGCGGTGATGGTGGAGCCGTCCGCCGAGGAACTGGCTCCTGTCGCGGCGGCGGGTTTCGTGGCCGTGCAGATTCATTTTCGCGAGGAGACCCCCCTCGCGCATCTCGAGGCCTGGAGCGAGCGGGTCGGATCCGATCGGCTCTGGCTGGCGCCGAAATTGCCGCCCGGCCGCGAGCCCCAGCCAGCGTGGTTGCCGCTCGCGCGCACCTTCGTGGTCGACACCTTTCATGCGGCGGGTTTCGGCGGTTCGGGTCAGACCGGCGATTGGGCGGCCTTCCCGCGCCTTCGGGTGGCGCATCCCGACCATCATTGGATCCTCGCGGGCGGGCTGAAGCCCGAGAACATCGCCACGGCGGTGCGTCAGACGGGGGCGAGGTGGGTGGACGTGAACAGCGGCGTGGAGTCCGCTCCCGGCGTGAAGGACGCCGCGCGGCTGCGGGCGTTTGGCGCCGCGTTGCGCGCCGCGGCGACGGCGCAACCCTGAGGATGGCGCCGCCGCGGGACGAGCTGCGTGAACCAGCGAAGCGGACGAGTCATCGATCGAGAGTCCTCAGGACCTGCTCAGGTCGGGCCCGGCGGCCTTCCATCCGCGCCGCCAGGCACTGAGCAACGTTTCCTGCAACTCGCGGACCTCCGGCCGTCCGGCGAGATTCTCGTTTTCCTGGGGATCGGTGGCGTGGTCGTAGAGCTCGATGGCCTTGATCTCCCCGGGCGACTGCCGATTCACCCACACGGTGAGGCGGTGCTGCTCCGTGCGCATCGAATAGCCCATGAGACGCTCCGACGAACCGTTTCGCGGGTACTGGGAGGAGGCGGCGGACTTCCACGGGCGGTCGGGTTGGGAGAGCAGGGGGCGCAGGCTGGTGCCCTCGACCTGGGCGGGAATGGGCAGGCCGGCCAGATCGGCGAGCGTCGGGTAGATGTCGACGAACTCGACGAGGGATCGCGAAGCGCGGCCGTTGCCGGTCTTGTGGGGTGCGGCGATGATCAACGGAGCGTTGGTGTCGTTCTCGGAATTGCTGTGTTTGCACCACGCATCGTGCTCACCGAGTTTCCAGCCGTGGTCGCCCCAGAGCACCACGATCGTGTTGTCGGCGATGCCCAGCCGATCGAGTTCATCCAGCAGGCGTCCGATTTGGGCGTCGGTGTAGCTGATCGCGGCGTAGTAGCCGTGTTTCAGCTGGCGGGCCAGGTCATCGGGAATGGAGCCCTCCGGGATCCCGTGGTACGCCCGCATTTCATTGCCGGGCAGAATCGCATAGTCGGGCGCGCCGCGGGGACGGAAACGATTCGACGCGCGCGGCAGTTTCGCGGGATCGTAGAGGTCCCAGTACTTCTTCGGGGAGACGAAGGGCAGGTGGGGCTTCACGAAGCCGACGGCCAGGAAGAACGGCTCGCTCTTTCCCTTGAAGTCGCGCAGGCGCTCGATGGCGAACTGGGCGACTTTGCCGTCCTGAAAGGTATCATCGGGAACATCGGCACCCTCGAATGCCGGGCCGCGCGTATTGCGTCGGGAAGCGGGGGCTCCGGCCGCCGCCGCATTGGCTCCCTCCTCGCGGTTGGCGGCGGCCGCCTTGCGCCTCGACTTGCGACTGGAGCCCTTGTCCTCGTCCGCGGTCTGGTATTGGCGCTCGTGAAGCGCGAGATTCTCCGGTCGAGCGTACGGCGGGGCCTTCGGGGTTTGCCAAGGCGTCGACCACGTCGGAGCATCGTCGTAGCCACCGTGATAGATCTTGCCGGTGCCCTGCACGAAGTAGCCGTGCTGGCGGAAGAGCTGGCCCAGCGTCACGACGTCCGGCATCGCCGTGCGGAAGTGCGTGACCAGATCCCAGACCTGGGTCGTGTCGGGGCGGGCGCCGGTCATGACGCTGGAGCGCGACGGCGAGCAGACAGCCTGCTGGCAGTAGGCGCGCGTGAACGTGATTCCGCGCTGGGCGAGGCGGTCGATGTTCGGACTCTTGACGAGGGTGTTCCCGTAGCAGCCCAGATCGGTGCGGAGGTCGTCGACGACGATGAAGAGGACATTGGGCCGCTCCGCGGTCGCCGCGCCGAGACCAACGGTTTGCAGGGTGACGAGCAGCAGGATGTTCCGGAGGAGGCGGAGTGGGGCTGCGGACGGCGGCGAACTCATGGAAGGAGGCGGATGACGGAGGGCGGAACGTGCGGTGATTGTCCGAGAAGGTCGATCGGCGTTGAGGCAACCTCAGCGTGCCTTGCACCGGCGCGGACCGCTGAATGTCGGAAGACTCTCATTCGAGACCGGAGCGCGCAAAGGCGAAGGTAGTTATATTGTTAAGCACGCTCTGGCGAGGTCGCTCAAGCGCTAGCCGTCTGTGTCGTTTTACACATTACCAACCGCTCTCCGACATGGCCCTCTCCATTCTTCAGCGTCTGCTTGCAGTGCTCGGCTTCTCCAAGGGGAGAGCCGCGGCGGCACCCGTGGCGAGCGATGCGGCGAAGGCTCCGGCGCCGACTCCGGCGGAGAAGCCCGCTGCCGAACCGGCACCGATCGCTGCCAGCGGGGCTGCGGCGGCTGAATCCAAGCCTCGTCCTTCCCAGCGGCCCGAAAACGACGACCAGGCGGTCAAGCCGGAGGTCGCAATCCGGCAGATGTTGAAGGTGAAGTCGCTGGCGGATGCGGCGCGGCCGCAATCCCCGGAGGATGTCCGGGCCCAAACCCTGAACGACCTGAAGGCGCTCAAGGAACTGCCGGCGCTCAAGTCACTCGCGCAGGGATTTGCGCGGATCGTCTCCCGCCCGGACGTCGACGTGGACGAGGTGGTGGAGTCGATTTCCAAGGATCAGGGTCTTTCCGTGCGCATCCTCCGCATGGCGAATTCGGCGGAGGTCAGTTCCGAGCAGCGCATCGACAGCCTCGACGTGGCGGCGCAGATGCTCGGCGTGGACCGGGTGCGGCAGGCGGCGGACGCCGTGTCGATCCTCGGCCTTCCGAGCAGCGCGGGCGACTCGCTCGACTGGAAGCACCTCTGGATCCACGCGCTGGGCACGGCGGCGATCAGCGAGCGTCTTGAGGGATTGATCCGCGGCGAGCGCACTTCGGCGGTCTACGTTGCGGGGTTGCTGCACGACGCCGGCAAGATCGTGCTCTCGACGCTGCAGCCCGACGCGTATCGCGGGGTGCTGCTCGATGCGTGGAATGAACTGGAGCCGCTCGAGAGCCTGGAGGTCGCGCGTTTCGGGGTGGATCATGCCGAGGCGGGCGTGAATTTCGCCCGCCAGAACGTCATGGGCGAAATCATCGTGCAGGCGATCGCCCATCACGGCCGGCCGGACCGCGCCGAGACCCACCGTCTGGAGGTCGCGCTGGTGGCGCTGGGCAACTTCCTCGCCAAGGCCTACGGCGTGGGCTTCAGCGGTTCGCGTCTGACCGAGCGGGACGGCGAGTTCGCCGATCACCCCGCATGGGCGATCATCGAACAGGAAATTGGACGCCGCCCGGACATCGAGCACGTCTCTGACCAGATGAAGGTCTTCATCAAGCGGCTGCGCACGCAACTCGCGGCGCTGCGCGAGGGCCTTTAGTCCGCTCCAGCGTCGACTCTCGTCGGGGCGCGCCGGGGTGTGTTGGTTACCGCCTGACCGCAGTGCGGTTCACGGTGACGGCCTCGCCCGGCGCGCGCCGGTGACGACGCGGCCTCGCCGTCACGCCTCAAGCGGCGGCGGTTGCTGAAGGAGGGCGGCGGAGTCGGGATCGAGGAAGACCGTGGCCTGCGGATGCCGGCGCACGAGGGAGGCCGGGCACGCGGTGCTGATCGGCCCCTCGAGGGCGTCCCGGACGGCCTGCGCCTTGCGGGCTTCCGGCACGCAACAGACCCACGCGGCGGCGCGGAACAGGCCGGTGCAGGTCACGGTGATGGCCTCGCGCGGCACGGCGTCGAGGTGGGGAAAGTGGCCCTCGCCGACCTGCTGGCGGCGGCAGGCCTCGTCGAGGGTCACGACCTTGAGCATGGCCGGGTCGTTGAAATCGGCGACCGGCGGGTCGTTGAAGGCGATGTGGCCGTTCTCGCCGAAGCCCACGAAGGCGACGTCGATCGGACCCGCGGACAGCAACGCGGTGTAGCGCGCGATCTCGGCGGCGGGCGAGGGTGCGTCGCCCGCGATCAGGTGCATCGCCCGCAGCGGACGTCGTCCTGCCACGCGGGTGTTGAGCCAGAGGCGGAAGCTGGCGGAGTGCGTCGCGGGCAGGCCGACGTATTCGTCCATGTGGAAGGCCTCGACCCGGTCCCACGCGATGTAGTCGTCGGCCATCAAAGCGTCGATCAAGGCGAGTTGGGAGTTTCCGGTGGCGACCATGATCCGGGCGCTTCCGCGGGCCGCCAGGGCGGCGCGGATGAGGGCGGCGGCGGTTGCGGCGGCGGCGGAGCCGGATGCGGTGCGGGTGGCATGCCGACGGACGCGGGCGGTGCCGGCGTGGGTGAGGGTCGGCGGAAGAGGCGGGGTGGACATCGAGGGGAAGTGTCGGCTGGGTTCCCGGCGGTCGTCAAGCGGCGGCACCCGCGGCTCCGGGCGGTCTGCCGGGTTGCGTTTGGGCGCCGATGCTGCCTGCATCGGCGCGCCCCATGTTTCCCTCCCGAGTACGCCAGAAGCTGACCGCCGGAGAGCCGGTGATCTGCGCAAAGAGTTCCTACCTCCATCCGGAGATCGTCGAAATGCTCTGCACCTTCGGCTTCGACGGCATCTGGCTCTGCCTGGAGCACAAACGGATCGACCCCGCGCAGGTCGCGGCGCTCATCCAGGCCTGCCGCCTGCGTGGAACGGATGCGATCATGCGGGTGAAGCCGGCCAACTACACGGACGTCCTGTGGCTGCTTGAGACGGGCGCGCGCGGCATCATGCTCCCGCGGGTTCGGGACGTGGAGGAAGTGCGGGAGGCGGTTTCGATGATGAAGTTTCCGCCGGTCGGCCGCCGCGGCTACGACGGCGTGCAGCCCGAGGCGGGATTCGGCCGGATGGTGCCGGCGGAGTACATTGCGGAGGCCAACCGCGACACCTTCCTGGTGGTGCAGATCGAGGAGGTGGACGTCGTGCCGCAGATCGACGCCATCGCGGCGACCCCGGGCGTGGACGTTCTCTTCGTGGGGCCCAGCGATCTGACCCTCGGCATGGGGCGCTTTGGGCGCACCGAGGATCCCGAGGTGCAGGCGATCCTCCGGGAGGTGGTGGCGGCCTGCGCGCGCCACGGCAAGACGGCCGGCATCCCCTGCGCGGCGGAGCAGGTGGACCTGTACCGGCGGATGGGTTTCCGGTTCCTGAACGTGATCAGCGACTATCGCTGCGTGAGCGCCGGCCTGCGCAAGGTGCAGGCGGACCTCGCCGCGGCGGGCATCGAGCTCAAGGCTCCGTTTGCTCCGTAGTCCGCAGTATGCGCACGCTGGATACGCAGACGCTGCGGGGCCTCTGGGCGGCGGTGCCGACGCCCTTCGTGGGCGGAGGCGCGATTGACTTCGGCCGGTTGGCGGAGAACTGCCGGACGCTGCAGCGCGTCGGGGCGGACGGCATCTACACGACCGACAGCGATGGGGAGTTCTATGCGCTGGAGATGCCGGAGTTCGCCCGCCTGGCCCGCGGGTTCGGCGGGATCATGGCGGACCTCGGCGGCGATGCGCAGATGGGGGTGACGTGGATCAACACCGCCGGCGTGATCGACCGGATGAGAGCCAGTGTGGACGCGGGGATCACGACGGTGCACGTGGCGCTGCCGTTCTTCATGCCGTTGGTGATGGCGGACGTGCTGCGGTTCTTCGAGGCGCTGGCGCGGGCGGTGCCCGAGGCTCGATGGGTGTATTACGCGCATCCCAGCTGCCTGCCCCTGCTGAAAGGACGCGACCTAGCCAAGCTGGCGCAGGCGTTTCCGCAGCAGTTGATCGGCACGAAGCTCAATGCCTACGACCTGCCGGACCTGACCGACGTCTTCCTGCACGCGCCGGGCCTCGCGCACTTCGGCGGCGAGCGCAACCTCTTCAGCGCGGGGCCGCTGGGGGCGGTGGGCTGCTACAGTTACTGGATCAACTCGCTGCCGCGCTGGACCCGGCGCTTCTTCGACGCGTGCCTCGCCGGAGACATGGTGCAGGCGCGCGAGTGGCACCTCAAGCTGCAGCGCTGGGAGACCGTCCATCTGGCCGAGGCCCGGGCGCAGGGTTACCGCTACGGCGTCCTGAGCAAGGCGAAGGGGGCGGTGGCGGGACTGCTGCGTGACGACGGATCGACGCGGGCTCCGTACCACCCGATGCCTCCGGAAATGCTGGAGCGCCTGCGGTGTGACTTTCTGGAGTACTGGCGCGAGGAGCAGGCGGCCGAATGAGCGCGGCGGCGGCATCGGCAAGCGGGGGCGAGGGTGGATTGCTGGCCCGGCGCTGGCGCGTGACCGGATTCCTGATGGTGGCGGCTGCGATCAATTACGCGGATCGGGTCGCCATCTCGGCCGTGTTCCCGGCGCTCCGGGAGGAACTGGGACTCTCGGATGTGACCCTCGGGCTGGTGGGGTCGCTTTTCCTGTGGAGTTACGCGCTGGCCTCGCCGATCGCCGGGGTGGTGGCGGACCGCCTGCCCCGGACCACGGTGATCCTCGGGGCCCTGACCCTGTGGAGCGTGGTGACCGGACTGATCGGCCTCAGCACCGGGCTGATCATGCTCTGCGTGCTCCGGGCCCTTCTGGGTGTTCTGGAGAGCCCCTACCTGCCGGCGGCGGTGGCCCTGCTCGGGCAGCACCACACTCCGGCGACGCGGGCGCGGGCGATGAGCGCGCACTCCATCGGGCTAAATGCCGGGGTGATCTTCGGCGGCGGGTTTGCGGGGTTTCTCGCCGAACATTACGGTTGGCGGACGGGATTCGTGATCCTTGGCGGGCTCGGTCTGATCTGGGCCTTCTTCGGCCGGCGGTGGCTGACGGAGCCGCTGCCGGTCCGCCCGTCAGCGAACCCCGCGGCCTCGGGCTCGTGGCTCGCTGCCGTGCGTCGCGTGGTGGCGATCCCGTCGTTCCGTTTGCTGCTGCTGGCGGAAATGCTCACCGGCGTGACCACGTGGATCTTCCTGAACTGGCTCCCGCTCTATTTCCGCGAAACCTTCCAGATGAGCCTGGGTACGGCGGGACTGGTGGGTGCGCTCATGCTGCAGGGCGCGATGGTGACCGGGATCGCGGTGGGCGGGTGGTTCTCGGATCGCTACGCGCGGGAGGACGGGCGCCGCCGCATGCTGCTGCTGGCGGGCAGCTACCTGGTCGTCTCGCCGGTGCTCCTGCTCTTCCTCACCCGACCGGGCTTCGCGCTGGTGGTGGCGACGATCGCAACCTTTTCTTTCCTGCGGGGGTTTGGCGAGGCGAGCGAGAAGGCCGCCCTGTGTGAGATCGTACCGCCGCACGGACGCGCGACGGCGATGGGGTGCATGAACACGCTTGCGACGGCGGCGGGGGGCATCGGGGTGTTTCTCGCGGGGTGGTTCAAGGGTGATCTGGGACTGAACGTCGTGTTCAGTGCCTCGTCGGTGCTGCTGCTGATCAGTGGCCTCAGCCTGTTTTACGCGTACCGCGTCACGATGCGGCAGGACATGGCCCGCGTCGCCGCCGGCGGAATGGACGGCTGAGTCCGCGCTTCCGTCCCGCCGCCGGCTGCGCTTTGCTCGGGGCGTGACCTCCTCTCCGCCTTCCCCCGCCTTCGGCCTTCGCGCCGCCTTGCCCGACGACGTCCCGGCGATTCTCGGGCTCATTGCGGAATTGGCGGCCTTCGAACATCTCAGCGCGCAGATGGAGGCGACGGAGGAACGGTTGCGGCGGCATCTCTTCGGACCCCGGCCCGCGGCGGAGTGCTGGGTCGCCGAAGTCGACGGGGTGGTCGTGGCCTACGCCATCTACTTTCACAACTTCTCCACCTTCCTCGCGCAGCCCGGTCTCTACCTCGAGGACGTGTACGTCCAACCGGCGTTTCGGGGCCGAGGCATCGGCGGGGCGCTGCTGCGCGCGCTGGGGCGACTCGCGGTGGAGCGCGGATGCGGTCGCTTCGAGTGGACGGTGCTCGACTGGAACGAGGGGGCGATCCGGTTCTATCGCGGCCTCGGTGCTGCGGTTCTGCCCGACTGGCGGGTCTGCCGCATGGAGGGGGAAACCCTCCGCGCGTTTGGCGAGGGCGCGGGGCCGAAGGTGTCCGGCAGGGCGTGACGGCTGCCTTGGGTCGGCGGCCCCCCCGGACTTCGCTAGCGGCGGCGCGGCGGAAGAAGATCGGTGCGGACCACTTGGTCAACCGAGAGCTTCCCGGCGGGCAGGATGCCGAGTGACTCCAGTTGGGCGATCTGGTTGCGGAAGCGCTCCTCCGTGACCTGGCCGGTGAGGTCGCCTTGGGCGGGATCGCGGCCGGTCACGAGGCGCTCGCGGATGATCTGCTCCCGCGAGTAGGTGAGGAAGGCGTCGCTGGCGTTGGGGTTGCCCTGCTGCATCAGCGCGTGCGCCGCGGTGGGGTCGCCTTCGAGGTAATCGGTCCAGCCCCGGATGTAGGCGGCGAGGAAGGCCCGGGCGGTCGCGGCATTACGTTCGACCCACGGACGATTCGCGGCGAGCACGGTGTAGGCGTCGAACCCCGCGTCCCACGCATACAGGAACTTCGGCGGCTGGGCTCCGCCCTGCACGATGTGGAACGGCTCCGCGATGTAGTAGCCCTGTTGGATGAAGTCCCGGTTCCCGATGAAGTTCGCGACGGAGAAGTTCTGCGGGATCAGTTTGAAGTCGATGCCGTACTTCTTCTTCACGAAGGGAAGGAAGGCCCACTCCGGGCGCGCCATGAGTGTCTTGCCGTTGAGATCTTCGAACCGGCTGACGGGATTGTCAGCGTGCAGCATGAGCACGGAAGGATCGTTCTGGAACACGGCCCCAATGTGGATCACCGGCAGGCCCTCGGCGATGGCGAGGAGCACGTTCGTGCTGTCCTGCTGCGCGATGTCCGCCTGCCCGGTGGCGATCTTCGGCAGCGCAAAGGCGTTGGGTCCTCCGGGCAGCAGGACAACTTCAAGTCCCGCCTCGCGGAAGAACCCACGGGCTTGCGCCTGATAGAACCCGCCGTGCTCGGGCTCTGGGATCCAGTCGAGTTGAACGGTCACGCGAGTCAACGTCGCGGCAGCCGGAGTCGTCGCCGGCTTGTCCGCCGCGGGTGCTCCGTCGGACGCGCGTCGACAGGCCGGGGCAAGGATGCCGAGACCGAGCAAGGCGCTGAGGACGACGAGGCGGGGGAGAAGGCGGCGCATTCCGACACCATAGCGGGCCCTCGCGGCCCGGCAACCTGTGTTTCCGGATCCGCTTCCGGCGCCGCGTCCGAAGGTGGTCCGGGAGACCGATCGCGCGCGCCGCTCAGGCCCACCCAAAGACCCGCGCGGCGTTGCCGCCGAGAATCAGCGTCTCTTCGTGCGCGGAGAGACCCGCGGTGCGTACATCGTCGAGGTCCAGCGCGAACCCCGGCTTGCGGGCACGGCGCGGGTGGGTGAGCAGCGGGTAGTCCGTACCCCACAGGATGCGCTCGGGTCCGATGACATCGCAGACGCGGCGATAGATCGCCTTGTTGTAGAGCAGCGCCGAGGCAGCGGTGTCATAGAGCACATTCTGCAGGTCGCGGCTCACCCGAGTGCTGAGTTCGTAGAAGGGCAGGCCTCCACCCCAGTGGGCGAGGATGAACCGGACCTCTGGAAAGCGCCGGGCGAGTGCGCGATATTCGTCCAAGGGGGGCATCTTGCCCGCGGGTCCGGGTGGGGCAATGACGGGATCAGAGACGTGAAGGGTGACGGGGACGCGGTACTCGCGCGCGAGGGACATGAGGGCGTCCCACTCCGGCGAGGCGAAGGCGGTTTGGTGTACCTGCGGACAGAGTTCCCCGAGACCGATGAAGCCGGCGTCGAGTCGGCGTCGCGTCGCCGCGAGGGCGGGGGCGTCGGGCCGGGCCACGGCGGCGAAGGCGGAAAGGCGGTCGGGGTGCGCCTGAATCCACCTGTGGTACCAGTCGTTCTGCTCATCGGCGGTGGCCTGGTGCTGCCAGTACCAGCCTTGCAGAATGGCCCGGTCCACCCCGGCGTCATCCATGTGACGCAGCAGTTCGTCCACCGTGGCCCATCCCTGCAGCGACGGCCGCTCGGCCGGGGCTACGCAGGTGCTCCAACCCAATTCTCCGCGCGTGGCGGCCCATCCCCGCGGATCGCGCGCGACCTCGCTGGGATAAAGGTGCAAGTGCGAGTCGATGATCATGGTCGGGGAGGTCTGCTGGGCAGTCGGATCAACGGGCCGACGCCGGTGGGGCTGTCGTGGCGTCACCCTGAGGGACGGCCCTGCGGGACTGAATCACGAACGACACCGCCACCTCGAGGCCCGCCTGCCGGTAGAACCCGAGGGCGAGTGCGTGGTAGAAACCGCCGTGTTCGGCTTGCGGAGACCCGTCCGACCGCAGACGGATCGCCTGCCGTGCCGCCGCAGGTGGCTGGGTGATGGCGCCGGGTGATGGCCTGCCCGGGGCGCAGCCGGCCAGCGCGCGGACGGCGGCCCACCCGAGGTCGATGCCCGACCAGGCGTTCAGGTATCGCTGCGGCTGTAGGAGTCGTGCCATCGATGCAGGCAGAACCAGCTCAGCGCCACGACGGCGCCGGCGAAGAGGAAACCGAGGGCGCAACTTGAGACGGCCGTGGCGAAGAGCGCGGCGATCTTGAATTGCGAGCTGTAGATGATGGTGAGGAAGCCGAGCCCACCCTGGCCCCCGGCGGAGTTGCCGGCGTAGAAATCACCCACGATCGCGCCGATCGGCGCGAGGGTCGCGGCGATGCGCAGCCCGGTGAAGAAGTAAGGCAGGGCCCCGGGGGCGCGCAGGAGGAGGAGTTCCTGGGTGCGCGAGGCGCGGCTCATCCGGAAGAGGTCGACAAGGTTCCGGTCCGTCGAAATCAGTCCCTGAGTCGTGTTGACCACGAGGGGGAAGAAGCAGATCAGGAACGTGATGATCGTGACACTGATGATCCCGGCACCGGCCCAGAGGACGAGGATCGGGGCGATGACGATGATGGGAGTGAGTTGAAGGATCATCAGGTACGGGTACAGGCTGGCCCGGACGAGTGGTGTGAGCGACAACACCACCGCCGCGAGCGAACTCCCGACCGCGGCGGCCCCGAAGCCGAGCAGGGCGCCCTGGAGCGTGTTCAGCGCGGCGCTCCACAGGGCGGGGCCGTGATCGTGGAAGGCCCGCAGCACCGCGTGCGGCGGGGGGAGCAGGAAACGGCGCTCGCTCGCGAGGAGTGCGTGGGCGGCGTACCAGAGCGCGATGAACAGCACGCCGGTGAACGCCGGAAGGAGCCGGTGGGGCAGCGAGCGAGGGTTCATGGCCTCACGGCGGCGTCCGCCGCAGGGGACGGCAAGGCCCGCAGTTCCTGGGAGACGGAGGCCACCAGCGATTGGAACGCCGGATTCAGGCGCGTCTCTGCGGTCCGGGGATAGGGCAGGTCGATGGGAATCTCGCGGTGGATCCGCCCCGGGTTCGCCGCGAGCAGAACGATGCGATTCGACAGGAAGACTGCTTCCGCGACGGCGTGCGTGACGAACAGCGCCGTCCAGCCGTGCTCGGCCCGGATGGCCAGCAGTTCCTCGTTCAGCCGATCGCGCGTCATCTCGTCGAGCGCGCCGAAGGGTTCGTCGAGGAGAAGGAGCTTGGGCGACAGGGACAGCGCGCGCGCAATGGAGACGCGCATGCGCTGTCCCCCCGAGAGCTGGCGCGGGTAATACTGGGCGCGCTCGGTGAGGCCGACGAGCGCGAGGGCCGCGCGGGCCCGCTCCCGCCGCCGTTCCTTGCTCTCGCCGCGGAGTCGCAGGGGCACCTCGACATTGCGCTCGACGTTCAGCCACGGCAGCAGCGTCGGCTCTTGAAACACGAACGCCAGTTCCGGGGTCGCGAGCGCGGGGGCGTGGTCGTCGACGGTGAGCGTGCCGGAGGTCACCGGACTCAGGCCGGCAACGAGCTTGAGCAGCGTCGATTTTCCGCAACCGCTCGGACCGATGAAACTGACGAATTCCCCGGGCGCGATCCGGAGGCTGATGCGCTCGAGGATGGCTGGGCCGTCGCCGTAGCGTTTCGAGACAGCGTCAAAGGCGACGGAGGGGCGCATGATGGGATCGAGAGCGGCGCCGCCGGGGGCTAGGCGGCCGGGGCCTTGCCATCGAGGCGGGCGACTGCCTCGCGGCTGGGCCGGTGGTTGGGATCGGCCGACAGGGCGTCGCCGTACGCGGCCCTCGCTTCATCCCGCTGGCCGGTCTTCTCCAGCAGATTGCCGAGACGGAAGCAGGCCTGCGCCTTCGGCGTGTCTCCCGGTGAAGGCGGGGTGGCGAGAAAACGTCGCAGGGAGGCGATTCCCGCCTCGACGTTCAGGCCCGAGAGCGCCGCGAGTCGTCCGAACTGGTACTCCGCCTCGCGCAAACCGGGGGACTGCTCGAGCAGGCGGGCGAGTTCGGCGAAGGCCGCCGTCCATTGCTTGCCGGCCACGTGGACGCCGATCACGGTGAGGCTACCCCGGACCGGATCCAGGCCGCGCAGTTCCTCCGCCGCGGCGAGGGCCTTGTCGGTGCCGCCACCCGCGACGCCGGGGGCGCTTTGATAGTAGGCGATCAGGCTGAGGCGGTACTCCACGTGCTGGGGAGCCAAGGCGACCGCCCGTTGGTAGCTGGCGAGGCATTTGCGCGCGAGGCCCAGCTTGCTGAAGAGCGAGGCTCGAGCCGCGGAAAGCCCATAGGCATGGCCGAGGTTGTGGTGGGTGCGGGCGGCGTTGGGCGCGAGAGCGAGGGCCTTCTCCAGGAGCGGCACCGCCGCTTCGGGCTCTCCGCGACGCAGGGCGAGCACGCCGAGTTGGTAGGCGGACTCGAGGTGCTGCGGCTCACGGGCGAGGATGCGTTCGAACGCAGCCTGAGCTTCGGCAAAGCGACGCTGTTCGATCAAGGCGAGGCCTTCGGCTGCCGCCGCGTCGGCGGTGGCAGGCGCCGCCGACGCGGCGGCCGAAGTCGCAGGCGGCGGGCCCGACTCCGCCGGGGCCGCTTCGCCGGCTGCGGGCGCGCGGGCGGAGGTCAGGGCCAGCAGGGCGGCGAGGAGAAGCATCCGGCGGCGCGCCCCGTCGCGGGCAGTGACAACGGAGCGGACGGTGACCGAGGTGCGCATCGAGTGGGAGAGCATGGCGCGTGGGTAAAATGGCGGCGGCGCGGGACGCGGCGGACGATCGGCGGAGATCACCAGTGGGCGCGCTCGCCGCGCTTCAGGCCCAGCGCGAACTCGGTCAGGAGGAGCACGCAGCGTTCGACGTCCTCGAGGTCCACGAGTTCGCTTGGAGTGTGCATGTAGCGCAGCGGGATGCTGACGAGCCCGGTGGCGACGCCGGCGCGCCCGACCTGGATGGCGCGGGCGTCGGTCCCGGTCGGGCGCGGGTCCGCCTCGATCTGGTAGGGAATCTGCGCGCGCTTCGCCGCGGCGACGAGGGCGTCGAATATCCGGGGGTTGATGTTGGCGCCGCGGCAGATCATCGGCCCGCCACCGAGCGTCGATCCGCCATGCTTGCGCGGATCGCAGTCAGGGTGGTCGGTGGCGTGGCCGACATCGACGGCGACGGCGATGTGCGGATCGACGGCGTACACGGCGGTGGTCGCGCCCCGCACCCCGATTTCCTCCTGGGTGGTGGCGACGCTGACGACGCGGGCCGCAAGTTTACGGCGGGACTTGGCGAGGCGGATGAGGGTCTCACCCACGACGTAGGCTCCCACCTTGTCATCGAACGCGCGGGCGGCCCCGATGCTCCCGTGGATCAATTCAAAACCGTGATCGTAGGTGGCCACATCGCCGATCGCCACGCGGGCCAGCGTCTCGGCCTTCGACTTGGCCCCGATGTCGATCCACAGCTCGTGGATCTCGGGGACCTTCTTGCGGTCGGCCTCGTCCATCATGTGGACGGCGCGCTTGCCGGTGACGCCCTTGATGATGCCGCTGGCGGTCTGGATCTGGACGCGGCGGCCCGGGATCATTATCCGGTCGTGACCGCCGATCGTCTCGAAGTAGATGAAGCCCTTCTCGTTGACGTAGGTGATGATCAGGCCGAGTTCGTCGATGTGGCCGGCCAGCATCAGTGTCGGGTCGCCCTTCGGGTTGAGCGTGGCGAGCCGGTTGCCGAGCGCATCCTTCGCGTAGGCGTCGGCGGCGGGCTCGACGTGACGGTCGAACACGGCTTGAGCCTCGGCCTCGTAGCCCGAGGGGGAGCGGGCGGCGAGGAGTTCGGTGAGGAAGGCGGGCGGGAGGTACGGTTTACTCATTTCGGAGGAGTGAATTCGAAGTTTGCCTTGGTTCCACCGCGAAATCGAGACTGTCCCGGATTCACTTTCCCGCGCCATGACGATTTTTCCCGCCATTGATCTGAAGGGTGGCCGCTGCGTGCGGCTGACACAGGGTCGCGCCGACCAGGAGACCGTCTATGCGACGGACCCGCGCGCGGTGGCGGCGGAGTTCAAGGCGGCCGGCAGTCGCTGGATCCACGTGGTCGATCTGGATGGAGCCTTCGAAGGTGAGCCGCGCAACCTGGCGGCGGTCGAGGCGATCCTGCAGGAGGGGTTGAACGTGGAACTGGGCGGCGGCCTGCGCAACCGGGCCGTCGTCGACCGGGTGCTGGCGCTGGGCGTCCAGCGGGCCGTGATCGGCACGCGCGCCGCCGAAAGCGAGGCCTTCGTGGGCGAGTTGGTGCAGGCGCATGGCAGCAGGATCGCGGTCGGGATCGACGCCAAGAACGGACAGGTGGCGGTCAAGGGGTGGGTCGACACGACGCCGCTGGCCGCCCTGACGTTGGCGCAGCGGATGGATGCCCTGGGTGTCGCGGCATTGATCTACACGGACATTGGCACGGACGGCATGCTGACCGGGCCGAACCTCGCCGCGCAGGAGGCCATGCTCGCGGCGGTGCGCTGCCGCGTGATCGCCAGCGGCGGCGTCAGTCGCCGCGAGGATGTCCAGGCGCTGGCCGCGCTGGCCCGGCGCCATCCGACGCTGGAGGGCGTGATCGTGGGGAAGGCGCTTTACGAGAAGCGGGTTGACCTGCGCGATCTCCTCGCCCTCGCGGCGGGCTGAGTGGGGTCGGTCAACCGACTTGGTCGGCGATTTCCTCAAGCGGGTACGTGATGATCTCAGCCAGCGTGGGATGGTACCACGGGGCCCGGAAAAGGTCGAAGACCGTTGCCCGCATCGCGAGCGGGCCGCTGAAGCAGTGGATCAGTTCGCCGGCTTCGGGCCCGACGATTTCGGCGCCGAGGATGCGGCCGCGGGCGGGCTCGGCGAAGACGCGGACGAATCCCCGGTTGGCCTCCATGAGAATGGACTTGCCGTGGTCGTTGAACGGGTAGCTCGCGGCGAGATAGGGTCGGCCGGCCGCGCGCAGCCCCGCCTCACTCGCGCCGATCGCCGCCACCGGCGGATCGGTGAAGACGACGGACAGCAGCGGCAGCGCGGCCACGGGTCGCAGGCCGCGGGCGCCCGCGGCGTGCCGGGCGGCCAACTCGCCCTGGGCGACGGCGAGATGGACGATGTCGTGCGGTCCGCACACATCGCCGCCGGCGTAGATCGAAGGGGATGAGGTTTGCTGCCAGCGGTTCACCCGGATGCGTCCGTCGGGTCCGCAGGCGACACCGGCGGCCCCGAGGTTCAAGCCTGCGGTCGCGGGCTCGCGGCCGAGGGCGTTGAAGAGATGGCGGGCGCGCCGGACGACTCGGCGATCGCCGTGCCGGAACGTCACTTCGACGCCGGAGGCGATCGCGCGGATGGACTCGATTTGCGTCCCCGTGAAGACGGTGATGCCCTCAGCCCGGAACGCCTCCTCGACCACCGTGGCGGCCTCCGGCGAGTGTTCGCGCAGCACGTGCGGGCTGCGCTGGATCACCGTCACGCGGGCTCCAACCCGGCCGAGGTACTGGGCAAGTTCGCAGGCCACGATCCCGCCCCCGAGCACGATCACGCTCTCCGGAGCGCGGTCGAGATCGAGCACCTCGTCGCTGGTCCAGAACGGCGTGGTGGCGAGTCCCGGGATCGGCGGAGTGCTGACGCGGGAGCCCGTGGCGATGAGGATCGAGGGCGCGGTGAGACGGCGACCGCCGGAAAGCTCCAGCGTGTGGGCGTCGACGAACCGGGCGTGCTCCCGGAAGAGCGTGTAGCGCCCGGACTCCAGTTGCCGGACGCGGTAGTCGGCGAATTCGCCGATGATGCGGCGCTTGCGTGCCTGCAACGCCTTCATGTCGACCTCCGCCTGCGGGATGCGCAGTCCGAGGACCCGGCCATGGCGGGCGCGGTGGAGTACATCGGTGCTGTGCAGCAGCGTCTTCGAGGGCATGCAACCCCGGAGGATGCAAAGTCCACCCAGCGCGGCTCCCGCGTCGATGATGGCGACCTTGCGGCCCAGACTGGCGGCGACGCGGGCGGCGTTGAAGCCGGCGGAGCCACCGCCGATGGCGATGAAGTCAAAGGACCGGGTTCGGCGAGAAGACATGCGCAGGGTGACGAAGCGAAGGAAAGAGACGACCTCCACGAAGGGAGGAGGCGAAAGGTGGGGCGGATGGCGAACTCAGGCGCAGATCGCCGCTGCGATCTCCGCTCGTTTTTCCGGCGAGACGAGCACCTCAATCAACTCAAGTCCGAAGTCGAGCGCGGTTCCGGCACCGCGGGAGGTGATGATGCGGCCGTGGCGCACGACACGCGCCTCAGGAAGGCGACCGGGCAACTCTCCCGCCGTCGAAGGGTGGGACGTGTAGCGCGCTCCTGGGGGGAGGAGTCCGGCGTCGTGAAGAACCAGCGGGGCGGCACAGATCGCGCCGATCCAGCGTCCCTCGGCGTCGCAGGCGCGCGCCCGTGCGACGATCCGGGGATCGTCACGGAGTACCCGCACCCCGGGGCCACCCGGAAGGATGAGGGCATCAAATGCCTCTCCGTCGCCAAGCGCGGCCAGCGGCAGGTCCGCGTGAAGCGTGATGCCGCTTCGGCCCGTCACATGGATGCCCGGGCCGAGGGCGGCGACGACGACCTCCACTCCGGCGCGCCGGAGCAGATCGATGGGCGTAACCGTCTCGATTTCCTCGAAACCCTCCGGCAGGGGGAGCAGGGCGCGGGGCATGGTGGAAAAGAGGGAGGGGGGGCGGACCATCACCCAGGCTCGAGCCGGGCGAGGTGCGGGCAAAGCATCCCGGGAGACGCAGGCCCGCGGGGCGGGTCAGCTCTTGGGCTCGAGTTGCGCGGTGAGCGGGGCGCGGTCTCCGGCCCAGAGTTCGCGTTGTTCGCCCAGCGCGAGCGCGTCGGCGACGACCCGGAGGGTTTCGCGGAGGTGCACGTCGAGTTTTGCGAAGTGGGCATCGTCGTCCTCGTCAGTGCTCTCGATCTCGTCGCTGCCCGCAGGAGGGGCGCCAGCCGGGTCCGCGGTCGCCCGGTCCGCCGGCGGGACTGCCGGCTCGCGGATGCGCTTCGGCGGGGGCGGAGCGAGAAGGAATTCGCGGTAGGGGAAGTCGGAGGCGGCGAGTTTCGCCTTCTCGGCGTCGAGCGCCTTGCGGAACGCGTCATCCTCGGCCTTCTGGCGGCGCCGGTCCTCAAGGTTGAGCGAGGCGAGCTTCTGGTCCTGCTTCGCGCGGAAGAAGTCGATCGACCGGCGGAGGTGGCCGAACTCCGCGAGGGAGTGCTGGCGCTCTGCGCTCTTGGTCCTCAGGGGTTCGAGAAGTCCGGGGGCCAGCGGACGACCGTCGAAGAAGCTGGTCGGGATTTCGTCCCAGACCAACGCATGGGGCAGGTCCTTCTCCCCGATGGGAAGAAAGTCCTCGATGGCCGGCAGGCTGATGTCCGGGACCACTCCGTTCAACTGGGTGGAGGCGCCGTTGGGCAGGTAGAACTTCTGCACGGTGAACTTGGCGGCGCCGGTCTTGATCGGGGAGCGCGCGAGCGCGGGGATCAGGTTGCGCATCTCGACCACGGTCTGCACCGAACCCTTGCCGTGCGTGGAACTGTCGCCCACGACGATCGCGCGGCCGTAATTCTGCAGCGCGCCCGCGACGATCTCCGAGGCGGAGGCGCTGAACCGGGACACCAGCACCGCGAGGGGGCCGTCGTAGGCGATGCGCGCATCCTCGTCCTCATCGACCTTGATCTCGCCGTAGTAGGAACGCACCTGCACGACGGGACCACGACGGATGAAGAGTCCGGTGAGGTCGATCGCCTCCGAGAGCAGTCCGCCACCGTTGCGGCGCAGGTCGAGAACGAGGCCGCGGATGCCGGCGGCCTGAAGTTGCGTGATCAGCCGCGCCACATCGCCCGAGGCCGAGGTTCCTTCGCCCTCCGGGGTCGAGCCATCCGGCCCGTAGAACGCGGGAAGCGAAATCACCCCGATCGGCACGGTGACGTCGGGGTTGCGGGCGTCGGGGACCTGGAACACGGCCCCGAAGGCCCGCGCGTTGTCGAGCTTGACGACGTCGCGGGTCAGCACGACCTCCTTGCGGGACGACGAATCGGTTGCGTCGCCGGGTTGCACGACCAGGCGGACCTGTGTGCCTTTGGCGCCGCGGATCATGTCGACGATCTTCCGCAGCTTCATGCCCACGACTTCGATGGGTTCGGCGCCGACCTGGCCGACGGCGTGGATGCGGTCGTTGGGCTTGATTTGCTTGCTCAGGTCGGCGGGCCCTCCCGGCACGATCTCGCGCACGATGCAGACGTCGTCCTCGAGGGAGAGCATAGCTCCGATCCCGACCAGTTGGAGACGCATCTGGATGTTGAAGTCCTCAAAGGTATCCGCGGAGAAGTACGTCGAGTGCGGGTCGTAGATCCGCGCCAAGGTGCTGAGAAAAGTCTCGGCGAGATCGAGTGACTCGATTTCCGAGATGTTCTTGAGCATGCGCTCGTAGCGCTTGCGGACGTGGGTGCGGGCTTCCTCCAAGGCGATGGCGGGATCCGAGGACGCCTTCTTGCCCAGCATCTCCGTCACGATCTCGAAGGTCAGGCGGCGCCGCCACAGTTCATCGGCTTCGACTGGCGTGGCGGGCCACTCCGCCTTCGACCGGTCGAACGCGTAGGCTTCGGCGGAGGCAAGGTTGATCGGCTTCTGCAGTTCCTCGAAGATCCAGGCGACGCGGGCGCGGACGCGCTCGTCGTAGCGGTTGAAGATGTCGTAGGCGTAGTCCACGCGGCCGAGCGTGGAGATGTTCCAGTACAGCCGGTCCGGGGGAGTGGCGGCCATGAATTCCCGCTTGTCTGATTGCAGGAAGAAGAGCCGCTGACCGTCGAGCTCGGCCATGTAATCGGGGAGGAGGTCGGCGTACGCCTTCGGCTTCACCGCATCGCGGTTGTAATGGACTTCCTCCAGCAGGCGCACGAACTGCGAGACCTCCTTGGTCAGCGTCGGGGAACTGCGGAAGGCGCGGTCCCGGGGCGCCGTCTCGGCCGGAAGGGCGAGGGGCAGGGCGACGGCGAGAAGGGCGCAGGAGAGCAGGTGCCGGAGAGTCGGAGACATCATCTTCGCGAGAGTAGGAAACGAAAGAGGGGGAGAGGTTTCGGGCAAGTTCCGCCGGACCCTACACCGACTTCCCCAGCTGCGAGCGCGCGCGGTCGAGGACCTGACGCTCGGCCGGGGAAAGGGCGGCAAAGCCGTCGGCGTTGATCTTGTCCAGAATGCGGTCGACCTCGACCTTCAACTCGCCGGGCGTCCGGAAGACCCCGGCGGGAACCTCCGGCACCGGCGCGGCAGCGGGTGCCGGCGGAGGCGCCGGCCTCCGCCGCAGCCACGGCGGGAAGCCGAGCTCGGGCGGTCGGTCGGGCGTGCGCCACTCCCGGAGGTGCACCCAGCGGAAGTAAATCCAGCCGGCCGCCATGCCTCCGAGGTGAGCCGAGTGGGCCCATGCCAGCGGGGACGTCCTGCCCAGGACCTCGAAGGCGACGAAGCCGGCCAGATCCAGCACTGCGAGCGCCAGCATCAGGTACTTCGCCACGAACGTGACCGGGACGAAAAAGAGCAGAATGCGGAAGCGATGGTTGGGATGGATACAGGTGAACGTCATCAGGAGCGCCATCACCCCGGCCGACGCCCCAATGATTTCGCCTCCATCCCGCCAGTGAATCCCGACAAAGGTCAGGCCCCCGAGCGCAATCCCGCCGAACCACAGGGAAAGGAATCGACCGGAGCCCAGCAGGGTGAGCAACTCTTTGCCCAGCAACCACAACCAAAGTGTATTGAGGAGGAGGTGCAGGAGGATGAAACCCCCGGTATCGTGCAGAAAGCTGTAGGTCAGGATGGTCCATAGTCTCCCGGCCTGCAGGCTGTCCGGGCTGAGAACGAGGAAGCGGTCAAATGCGGCCCCCGCTCGCGGACCGAGGATGAAATGGAAGAACAGTTGCAGGACGAAGCCGGCGATCAGGGCGGACAACAGCCAGACGAGGACCGAGGTCGAGGGTCGTCGGGAAGGGCCCAGCAGGTAAGTCCGGTCCGAGAGCATGGGTTCGCCTCCACGCTGGCAGACTGGGGGCGTGCATCAAGCGTGAGTGGCGAAAACTGGCCGGAATCAGCCGGATCCGGCCAGCGATCCGGGGGAGCCATGGGCTTGACACCCCTCGGACCCATCCTGTTCGCTCGTGGCAATCATGGCCAACAAAGCTGAAAAGTACGACCACAACGCGCCGGGCAAGTTCTACGTCGACCAACAGTGCATCGACTGTGATCTCTGCCGCGAGACGGCGCCGAACTTCTTCACGCGCCACGACGACGGCGGTCACTCCTACGTCTTCAAGCAACCGTCGACGCAGGAAGAGATCGACCAGTGCATGGAAGCCCTCGAGGGCTGCCCGGTCGAGGCGATCGGCTCGGACGGCGATCAGTAAGCCGCCGGATCGGTCGGCGCCGCGGCCCCGCCTCGAAAGAGCGGTCCGGTGGCGAGGGATGTCCGCGTCCCGCCCCTTCGCTCGGAACTCCGATGGGCAAGGGGCTTGTTAAGCGTTTTTGATTCTCACTTAACAAAAGACTTGGCGGCGAGGTTTCCGCCGTGTGTGGTGGCGGGATGACCGCCTGCGCGACCGCGTTGTTGTCCCGCTTCCGCCCCGTCTGCGTCGGAGGGTGGATCGGGCTTTGTTGGGGTGCGCTGGGGTTGGTGGGTCAACCTGCTCCGCTGTCCCTGCCGGGGGTGGACGTGCAGGGAATGCGCGTGGCGAATGAAGAACCGGTGGGCACGTTCGCGATGCCGGTCTCGGCGCTCCGCTTCGAGCCGCTCGTGGATGTCCAGTCGCGCAATCTGGCCGAGGGTCAGGCGGACGTGGCGATCCGCGCGGGGCTCTTCGAGCAGACGGGCTTTCGGATCGGGGTGCTGCCGCTCTTTGATCCGCAGACCGGTCATTACTTCGCGGAGTTGCCCTTGCCTCCGGAGGTTTTGTCGCGCCCGCAGGTGCTGACGGGGGTGGCGCACGCCCTCGCCGGCTGGAACGCGGGGGCGGGAACGGTGGCGTACGGCTGGAAGCCGATCCGGCGTTCCCGCACCGTGCAGGTCGCGGCGGGCGAGGATCACACCCGGCGGGCGTCGTGGTATGAAGGGTGGACGACCGCAACGCGCGGGGGGGCGACGCTCGGGGCCGATCTCTCCTTCGCTACGTCGCGCTCCGCGGGTTCGGTTCCTCTCGGCGACCACGACTTTCGCCGGGTGCACGGACGCGTCCAGCGTCGCGCGCAATCGGCTCAGACTGATCTTTTCGCGGGGTATCAGGCGAAGTTCTTCGGCTGGCCGAATCTGTACACGCCCTTCAATTCCGCGGAGTCGGAGAACCTCCAGACGGTCTTGCTGGCCCTGAATCATCGGGAGGACTGGGGTGGCGACGATGGGATCGAGTTCGGTGCGTATTACCGGCGGAACAAGGATGACTACGCCTTCAATCGGTTCGCGCCCCTCGGCCCGGTGCATCCCTTCCAGCACACCACCTGGGTGCGGGCCGCCGCGGCGGAGGTCCGGCACACGTGGGCCGGAGCGCGGTGGCGCGCCCGGGCGGTGGTTCTCGGGGACCGCCTCGTCTCCTCGTCGCTCACCGCGGGGCGCTACCGCGACCGGCTTCACCGCACGCTGGCCCTCGCACCCGAGTGGCGCGGAGTCCGACCGGGCGGCGGATCGTGGGAGGCGCGGCTGGGTGCGACCTACGACGACACCAACCGCGACGGCTCCGCATGGTCTCCGTTGGCGGAAGTCGTGCTGGATCGCGGGGCCTTGGTTTCCGGCCCGCAACGGCTGCACCTCGGGTACGGTTTCTCGACGCAGACGGCCACCTACACCGCGCTGAATGCGGCCACTGGGGCCGGCTTGTTCCGCGGCAATCCCAACCTCGGTCGGCAGACCGCCCGCACCCTCGAGGCCGGGGTGGCGGGAGTCGCCGCAGGCTGGATCGGAAATCTCACGGTGTTCCAGCGCTGGGACGATGCGCTTGTCGACTGGACCTATCGCCGGGGTGTGACCGCGCGCACGGCCAGCGCCGTGGACCTCGGCACGACCGGAGCGGAGGCAGTGTTCCGGCGTTCGGTCGACCGATGGGATTTCGTGCTCGGCCTCACGGCGTACGCCCGTCGGTCCGATTATCGCGGCGCGGCGGTCGACGCCAGTTTCTACGCCTTGAACTTTCCCCGCCTCCGCGCCACCGCAGCGGTGGTGGCCCGCGTCGGGCGCGGATGGGAGGTGCGACTCGACAATGAAGTGCGGCGGCAGGAGGCGAACCTCCTGCGCCGATCGGCGCGCCGGAATGCCTTTCTGAGTTCCGGTTCTGTTTCCTTCACGCCGCCGGCGTTTCGGGATTTCTCCTTCGCCCTGCAGGCCGAGAACCTCTGGAACGACGCCTTCGAGGAGGTCCCGGCCGTGCCGGCCGCGCGGCGGCAGGTGGTCTTCAGCGTGACCTACCGGCGCTGAGGCGCGAGGGACGTCCGCGGCCAGGATCGGTCACTCCATGGCGGAAGGGGGATTGGGCCTCCCGCCACGCTTCACCCGCCACCGTGATTGGAACGTGGCGGGGGCGGGCAAAACGGCGAACGGGACTGGCGCACGGCGGCGAAACGCGCATGATGGGAAACCTTTCTGCTGACCATGGCTACACCCAAGACCCGCAAAGCCCGCCCCGCTCCTGCCCAACGCGCCGCGAAGCCGGCGACCCGCCGACCCGTCGCGAAGGCGGTCTCGGCCGCTCGGTCGCCCGCCGTCGGAGCCGACGTCGACAGCCGGGCGCTGCTGTTGGAGGCGGCGGCGAAGGTCGGGTACGCGGAAATTTCCGCGGTCATCCGGGGCTCCAAGGAAATCGAGGAGAAGGCAGGACGCGGGCTGCTGGCGCCGTTCCTCGGCCACGTGCGCGATCTGCTGGGTCTTCTGACGGACTACTCGCGCGGGCGCTATCGGGCGATTCCCCTCGGGAGCATCGCGGTGATCGCGGGCGCGCTGGGGTACCTGCTGTCGCCGCTAGACCTGATCCCGGACTTCATTCCCGGGCTGGGCCTGGTGGATGATGCCGGTGTGATCGGCGCCTGCCTGAAGGTCGTGCGTCCGCAGTTGGAGCGCTACAAGGCGGCCCGGCGTTCGTAGCGTTCGGCCGCTCAGCGGAAGGGCAGGGTGATCCCGGCGTCGGCAAACAGGGCGGCGCCGACGAAGCGGGCGCGCGTCCCGAGTTCGTGCTCGATCCGCAGCACCTCGTTCCACTTCGCCATCCGTTCGCCGCGGGTGAATGAGCCCACCTTGAGTTGGCCGGCGTTCATGGCCACGGCCAGATGCGCGATGAAGGCGTCCTCGGTCTCGCCGCTGCGGGCCGAGACCACGGGCAGCCAGCCGGCGGCCTGGGTGCGGCGGATCGCGGCCTGCGTCTCGGTCACGGTCCCGATCTGGTTGAGCTTGATGAGGACGCTGTTGGCCGTCTGGGCGGCGATGCCGCGTTCGATGCGGGCAAGGTTCGTCGTGAAGTGGTCGTCGCCGATCAACTGGCAGCGGTGGGCGACGGCTTGCCGGATGCGCCGCCACCCGTCCCAGTCATCCTCCGCGCACGGATCTTCGACGGAGGCGATGGGGTACTTCTCGATCCACGCGGTGATGAGGTCGGTGAACGCTTCGCTGGAGAAGCGCCGGCGTTCGGATCCAAAGTCGTAGGTTCCGTCGCGGAAGAGATCGGTCGCCGCGATGTCGAGGGAGAGGGCGACGTCGCGGCCGGGCGCGTAGCCGGCATCACTGATCGCCTCGACCAGCGTGGCGAGGGCGTCCTCATTGGAATCGAACTCCGGCCAGAATCCGCCCTCGTCCGCCACGCCGGCCAGCCGTCCGCGGCGGCGGAGCAGGTCGCCGGCGGCCTGGTAGACGTTGAACGTCATCTCCAGCGCCTCCGGGTAGCTCCGCGCGCCGATCGCCATCACCATGAAGTCCTGCACGTCGATGCGGCCGCCGGCATGCTTCCCGCCGCCGAAGATCTGGATTTCCGGCAGGGGCAGTAGATCACCGCGGCCCTCGCCGAGATGGACAAAGAGGGGCTGGCGGCGGGCCGCCGCCGCCGCCGCGGCGACGGCAAGGGAGACCGCGAGGAGCGCGTTGGCGCCGAGGCGGGACTTGTTCGGCGTGCCGTCGAGGGCGATGAGGGCGGCGTCCAGGCCCGCCTGATCGAGCGCGTCGCGTCCGATCACGGTGCGCGCGATCTCGCCCTCAATGTGCTGGATCGCGCGGTGCACGGACCGGCCCCGGAATCGGCGGGGATCGCCGTCGCGCAGTTCCAGGGCCTCGTGGTGGCCGGTGGATGCGCCGGAGGGCACGAGGCCGCGGCCGCGGGCGCCGCCGGACAGCGTCACCTCGGCCTCAATCGTCGGATTGCCGCGGCTGTCGAAGATTTGCAGGGCCCGGAGGCCGGAGAGGGTGGTCATGGCGAAGCGGTTCTCACGCGAGGAGGGGCTCCCAGCGACGGACGAGTTCGCCGATCCCGCGGGGCGGTGCCGGGGAGACGGTCCTCACGAAGCCGGTCACGGCGTCCCGCGACGCAGCCCCGAGGTACTCCAACGGCGACTTGCCGTGCACCCGGGCGAGGAGGAGGGCGAGCGCGAGTTCCACGGCGCGCCCTTCCACGGCGGCGGCGGCGTTCGCCGGCAATTGGTCCGCGTACGCCCGCACGAACGTCGCCGGCAGGGCGAGGATGTCGCCTGCGATGGTTTTCCCCGCGTGATGGAGAGCCTTGAGGAGCAGGTGATGGACGAGGAAGGCGACGTCGAAGGCCGGATCGCCGTACCAGGCCACCTCGGCGTCGAGGATCACGAGGCGACCGGGGCGGACGAGGAGGTTCTTGGGACTGAAGTCGCCGTGGACGAGGGCCTGCTTCTGCGCCGCGAGCCGGACGCAGAGATCGCTCAGCCACGGGGCGAGGTCGGGCAGGCGCTGCGCGCAGGTGACGAAGTAAGGATCGATCCGCAGCTCCGTGAAGTTACGGAGCGTGTCGAATTGCTCCGCGATCGCCGGCGCGCCCCACGTCGCGCGGTGCAGGTGCCCCAGCGTCGCCCCCGCCTCGAGGGCGGGCAGCGGATCGGCCTCGCCGGCCATCAGGGCCTGCTTCCACGTTCCCCAGCCATCGCCGAAGTACTCCATCGCGAACCAGCCCTCGTCGGGAGCGGCGAGCAGGATTCGCGGCACGTTCGCGGGTGCCAACTCGGACGCGAGTTGGAGCCAGGCCTGCTCATACGCGTTGCGGCGCGGATCCGCGCGCCAGTCGTCGGCGACCTTGAGGCGCTCGAGGGCCCGCTTGACGACCACGTGTCTGCCGTCGTCGTCGCGCGCGAGCAGGACGTCGCTCGACACCCCGCCCCCGAGCGGTTCGACGCGGACGCCGTGGCCGAGACATCCCGCCGCGACGAGGCGGTCGAGGACGGCGCGGTCATCCGGCGGAGGGTGTGGCGCGGTGGTCACCGGCGAGCAGCAAACGCCCCCCCCGACCGGGAGCCAAGCCGTTTCCGGGCCGCGCGGACCGGGTGCGAGTGGGGAGACAGGCCGCGGCAATGCGTTCCGCCGAGAAGGAATGGTGGGGCACCTCTTCGCCTCGTGCGGGCGGCGCGGGCGACGCGACGCGACGTGGCAAGTCCCGAGCCCCCGGCTAGATCCCGCTGCCGGCGTCGCGGCTGGCGGAGGGCTCCGAGGGGAGGTCTTCCTCGCGGAAGCCCTCGACGGGGAAGAGGCGGACGTGACGGAAGACGAGGTTCACGCGGTCGCCGTCCTGCAGGTTCAGCTCACGCAATTGCTGCCGCGGCACCTCGGCCTCGATCGTGTCGCCGGTGTCGCTGCGGGTGAGGCTGACCCGGCCGGTGTTGCCGGCGGAGAACACATGGAGCACGCGGGCGGGAACGGCGTGCTCGCCCGCGAACGCGCGGCGGATGTCGATGTCGTGCGGGCGAACGTAGAGCACGCTCTTGTTCGCGACGCGGCCGCGCTCAAGGCGGTTCACGTTGCCGAGGAATTCGATCACGAAGGGCGACGCGGGGCGGTCGTACACCTCCTGGGGTGGTCCGACCTGCTCGACCTTGGCTTGATTCATGACCACGACCTCGTCGGCGAGTTCGAGGGCTTCCTCCTGGTCGTGGGTGACGAACACCGTGGTGACGTGGAGTTTCTCGTGCAGGGAGCGCAGCCAGCGACGCAGGTCCTTGCGGACGCGGGCGTCGAGCGCCCCGAAGGGCTCGTCGAGCAGCAGCACGCGCGGTTGCACCGCGAGCGCCCGCGCGAGGGCGACGCGTTGCCGCTGGCCTCCGGAAAGCTGATCCGGATAGCGACCCCCGAGTCCCGCGAGCTGGATCAGATCGAGTAGCTCGTTGACGCGCTCCGCGATCTGCTTGGCCGATGGTCGATCGCGTCGCGACCGCACGGAGAGTCCGAAGGCGATGTTGTCGAAGACGGTCAGGTGGCGGAACAGCGCGTAGTGTTGGAAGACGAAACCGACGCCACGGCGGCCCGCAGGCACATTCGAGACATCCTCGCCGTGGAAAAGAACCTTGCCGGATTCCGGATCGGGCGTGGCGTCGGGGGACTCGAGTCCAGCGATGATGCGCAGGAGTGTGGTCTTGCCGGAGCCGGAGGGGCCGAGTAGGGCGGTGAGGCGGCCGGAGGGGACGGAGAGATTCACGCCGGCGAGGGCGGTGAACGTGCCGAAGCGTTTCCAGGCGTGGCGGACTTCGATGCTCATGAGGCGAAGGTGCGGGTTTCGGCGTGGGCAGCGGCGAGCAGGGCGCGGCGGTGGCGCCATTCGATTATGCTCTTCAGCAGCATGGTGAGCAGGGCGAGGAGCGTGAGCAGGGAGGCGACCGCGAAGGCGGCCTGCGTCTGGTACTCGTTGTACAGAATCTCCACGTGGAGCGGAATCGTGTTGGTCTCGCCCCGAATGTGTCCGGAGACGACGGAAACGGCACCGAATTCACCCATCGCGCGGGCGTTGCAGAGCACGACGCCATAGAAGAGGCCCCACTTGGCGTTGGGCAGCGTGACCCGCCAGAAGGTCTTCCACCCACCGGCGCCCAGTGTAAGCGCCGCGAGTTCCTCATCACGACCCTGGGCCTGCATGAGCGGGATCAGTTCGCGCGCCACGAGCGGGAAGGTCACGAAGATCGTGGCGAGCACGATGCCGGGAGTGGCGAAGATGATCCGGAGGTCCCGATCGGCGAGCCACTCGCCCATCCAGCCCTGCGCGCCAAACATTAGCACGTAGACGAGGCCCGCGATGACCGGCGACACCGCGAAGGGGAGATCGATCAGCGTGGTCAGGACCGATTTGCCGCGGAAGTCGAACTTCGCGATGGTCCACGCGGCGGCGAGACCGAAGATCACGTTGCAGGGCACGGCGATCCCGGCGGCCAGAAGGGTGAGCCACACGGCGGAAAGCGCGTCGGGTTCGGTCAGCGCCGCCCCGTAGAGCCGCAGGCCGCCGCGCAGCGCCTCGACGAAGACCGCGGCGAGCGGAATGACGAGGAAGAGACCGACGAAGCCGAGCGCGATGGTCAGCAGGATCCGCTTCAGCCACGGTGGGTCCGCGAGGGTCCGGCGCCGGTGCGGCGCGGCGACGTGGACGAGGGTGGAGGCGGTCGCGGACATGACGAGGGCGGTGGGGGCCGGTCAGCGGCCGTGGCGTTCCGGCGAGAAGAACCAGCGTTGCAGGACTTGGACGCCGAAGAGCAGCGTGAACGAAACGACGAGCATGACCACCGCGAGCGCGGTCGCCCCGGCGTAGTCGTACTGCTCCAGCTTGGTCACGATCAGCAGCGGGGTGATCTCGGTTCGCAGCGGCATGTTGCCGGAGATGAACACAACCGACCCGTACTCGCCGATGCCGCGTGCGAGAGCGAGGGTGAAGCCGGTGCAGGTCGCCGGCAGCAGCGCCGGGAGGACGACCCGCGCGAGCGTTTGGAGGCGCGTGGCACCGAGCGTCGCCGCCGCCTCCTCCAACTCCGGCTCCAATTCCTCGAGCACGGGCTGCACGGTGCGGACGATGAAGGGCAGGCCGATGAACGTCAGCGCGACCCAGATTCCCAGCGGCGTGTACGCCACCTTGACGCCAAGCGGATCGAGGGCGCGCCCGATCCAACCCGTCGGCGCGTAGAGCGCGGTCAGGGCGATTCCGGCCACGGCGGTGGGCAGGGCGAACGGCAGGTCGACGAGGGCGTCGACGATTTTCCGGCCGGGGAACTCGTAGCGTACGAGCACCCAGGCAACGATCACGCCGAAGAACGCGTTCGCGGCCGCCGCGGCGAGCGCCGCGCCGAAGGTCAGCCGATAGGACGCGAGGACGCGGGGTGACGTCACCTGCGCCCAAAACTCATCCCACGTCAGGCCCGCGGTCCGGATGAACGCCGCCGACAGCGGCAGGAGCACGATCAGGCTGAGGAAGAGCAGGGTCGTCCCGAGCGTCAGCCCGAACCCCGGCAGTACCCGATGGCGACGGGTGCGGAGGGGTGGAGGTGATTCGGGGTGGGGCGTGCGCATGCGGGGGCAGATCGCAGGGTGACGACTGGGCGTGAAGAGCGGTGAAGACCGGGAAGACCGGGAAGAGCGTGTAGAGCGGGGAGGGTGGGGACGGTGGGAGCGGACGGGCGATAAGTGACGGGCGGGGGTGGGAGTGGGGCGGATGCGCCGGGAGGCGGACGCGGCGCGGGCCGACGCAGCCCGCGCGAGCGGTGTAGGCTGATTCCCTAACGCAGGTAGATCTGGTCGAACGTCGCCCCGTCGGCGAAGTGGTCTTGGTGAGCTTGCTGCCAACCGCCGAACACCTCGTCGATGGTGAAGAGCGTGATCTCGGGAAACTGCTTGGCGTACCGGGACAGCACGTCGGGCAGGCGGGGCCGGTAGAAGTGGCGGGCGAAGATTTCCTGACCTTCCGGCGAGTAGAGAAATTCAAGGTAGGCGCGGGCGACGACCTCGGTGCCGCGGCGCTTCACGACCCGGTCCACCCAGGCGACGGTCGGTTCGGCGAGGATGCTCACCGATGGGACAACGATCTCGAAGTCATCCGGGCGCAGTTGACGGGTGAGCAGCAACTCGTTCTCCCAGTTGACCAGCACATCGCCGATGCGTCGCTCCACGAAGGTGGTGGACGCGCCGCGCGCCCCGGAGTCGAGCACGGGGACGTTGCGGTAGAGGGCGGTGACGAAGGCGCGGGCCTTCTCCGCCTCGCCGCCGTTCGCGCGCAGGGCGTAGCCGTAGGCGGCGAGGTAATTCCAGCGCGCCGCCCCGGATGTCTTGGGGTTGGGAGTGATGACGGAGACGCCGGCGCGGACGAGGTCGGACCAGTCGCGGATGCCCTTGGGATTTCCCTTCCGGACGAGGAGCGCGAGGGTCGAATAGTAGGGCGCCGAGTTATGGGGCAGGCGCGTTTGCCAGTCGGCCGGGAGGAGCCGCCCGTTCCGTTGAATCGCATCGATGTCGTAGGCCAGTGCGAGGGAAACCACGTCGGCCCGAAGCCCATCGATGACGGCCCGGGCCTGCTTGGAGGACCCGCCGTGCGACTGACGGATCGAAACGGTGTCGCCGGTTTTCGCGCGCCAGTGGGCGGCGAAGGCCTGGTTGAAGGCGACGTAGACCTCGCGGGTCGGATCGTAGGAAACGTTGAGCAGTTCGATGCGCTTCGCGTGCGCTCCGGCGGGGGCGAGGAGGAGTGCGATTCCAACCGCGATGAAGAGGAGGAGGGACGGGCGCGACATGGCGACGGGAGGTCGGCGCGGGTGGGGACGGGCGGCGTCGGGGGAAGCGGACTTAACCGAGCCGGGTCCGCTCGGTGAACTCGATCTGGGTCACCCGCCCATCGTGCACCACAAGGACCACGCTGCCGAAGCGAAGCTCCTGCAGCTTCGGCAGCAACCACTGCAGCCACGCCGGGGAAGCGGCGTCGGAGGGCGCGGAGTCGGGGTTGGAGGACGGGGGCATGTTGATTGGAGACAGTTAAAATGTAGATTGAAGTGATAGGATTTGAGCAAGTGCAATATGAGTATTTGGGTAAAGTTTACCGCATCCTTTCTTTAATCCCTGATTAAAGGTTATTTATATCGGTAATCGGCTGACTGGCTTGGCCTTGGCTTCTTCTGGCGGCGGACCTCCTCCGCCGCGGGGCATACCCTCTCCAGCCAATGCGGAGGATTGACCTGCCTCGAAGGCTGCAAAGGCTCGCGCGATGGCAGATAAACGCTTCCCTCGCTGCCTCGCTTGGCGGCCGCTCGGCCTTGTTGGGATCGCGCTCGGTCTCTTGATGCTGTCCACGGTGCGCGGCTCTCCGGAACTGTTTGCCTTCGACAACGGGGTCGGCCGCGAGCAGCGCTGGACGCCGGTCCGGCAGGCGGCGGTGCTGCAGGAACGGGGCTATGCGGGTATCGGTTACACCGGCGTGAATGACTTGGAGGCGCGGGTGGCGGCGTTTGCGGCGGCCGGGCTCCGCATTTACAGCGTCTACGTCGGACTGGTCCTTGACGGCAGTCCCGACGACGGCCCGGCGATTCGAGCCGCGTTGCCCCTCCTCGGGAAGTCCGGGATCGACGTCTGGCTGACCCTGCGCGGGCGCGCGGTGGATGACGCGACCGCGGTCCGGGCGGTGCGCGACCTGGCGGACGCGGCGGCGGCGCACGGGGTCCGGATTGTCCTCTATCCGCACAAAGGGTTCGTTGTGGCCACTGCCGAGGAAGGACTGCGCGTCGTCCGGGAGGTTGGACGGAGCAATGTCGGAGTGACCTTCAACCTCGCGCACGAACTTGCGGCCGGCCACGCCTCCCGTCTCGACGACGTGCTGCGGGCCTGCGGTGAGCACCTGTTCCTCGTGTCGGTCAACGGAGCCGATCCCGAGGGCGGCTGGGATCGCCTGATCCGACCGTTGGACGAAGGTACGGTCGACGTGCGTGGCCTCGTGGAGCGTGCGGTCCGCGCCGGCTACCGCGGGCCGATCGGCCTCCAGTGTTACGCGATCAAGGGTGAACCCGAGATCCTCCTGTCGCGCTCGATGACCGCATGGCGCGCCTGGGGCCACGGACCGCGAGCGGCGCGCGAGACGTCGCGATAGCCGATCTACGATCGGCTCTTACAGACCCAGTCCCCAATCTTTGGTGTAGACCTCACCGCTACCTTGAAATGGTCGGGGCGGTGAGATTCGAACTCACGACCTCTACGTCCCGAACGTAGCGCTCTACCAGGCTAAGCTACGCCCCGATCTCTTCATTTCTCCCATCCCGTGACAGGAAAGGTGAGGAAAAGGGGCGGCGGCGACGGCAGCAAGAGGAAAAGCGGGAATCGTTCAGAGTTCGATGCTCCGCCCTCTGCACTCAAGGACTGCGGACGCGGCGCAATTCCCAGTCCTCGGTCGAGGCGACGAGCGTCGAGACCTCGTCGAGGAAGGGGCGGTTGAGGTCGGGGAAGGCGGCCCGTTCCATGGGCCCGACCACGATCCAGCCAGCTCGGCTCGCGGCGAGGCCCTCGCGGGCACCGGGCCCGCCGCGGTAGATCGCCGCCACGGCGTCGACGCGGGCGGGCATGCCGGGCACCCCGTGCAGCGTCAGGCCGGAGGGGTTTGCCGCGACCACCCGACGGCCCCCGAGAATCAGGGCGGGGTGGTTCAATTGCGGACCGGTGAGGAGCAGGGCATCGGGAGGCGTGCGCGCGCGCACCAGGGCCGCGAACTGCTGCTCGACGGCGTTGGCGATCACGGCCGGTCGGCGCCATTCGGACACGATCGACTGGAGCCCGGAGGCGCTGATCAGGATCGCGAGTACGACGGAGGCGCCGCGGCCGGCGGGACCGGCCCGCCAGGCCCGGACGAGCCACCGGGCGCAGCCAGCAGCGGCGGCCAGAGCTGCCGCCGCAAAGAGTTTCAGGTTGTCGAAGAGAAAGGGTTGGAACGCCCACAGGTAGCCAAGCGGCAGGATGATCCACCACCCAGCGGTTTCGCGACGGAAGTGCCGTCCGGCGAACACGGTCGCGGCGGCGCCGAGCGTGACCCAGACCCCGGTGTTCCACGCCCAGTGCTCGGCGAGGGTGGCCCAGGGCCGCTCACCCCCGAATCCCGCCATCCATCCGGGCGACCAGCGGAGAAAGGGAGGCTCCGACTGAGTCAGCTGGAGGCGAGTCCAAGCGAGTTGTGGCAGGGCCTCGGCGGCTCCGATCAGCGTGGCGGCGATCCATCCGGCCCGGCGTCGCCATGGCTGGTGACGTAGCGCAACGGGCATTACGGTGCAGGCGAGGATCACGAGCGCGTGGGCGCTCACCCATGGAAAAGCGCCGGCGGTGGCGCCGGCCACGACGAAACCGGCGAGCCGCGGGCGGGAGCCGACGACGAGGGTGCGGAGCAGCAGCGTGAGGGCGACGGCGGCGGCGAGGCCGAAGAACGCGACGCGCATCGGCCAGACGATCGCGGTGGTGAGGTTGTGAAAGTGCAGGCCCAGTTCCCAGTCGTTGGCGTAGTCGCGGGCGAGCAGGGCGCTCGCCCACGAAGGCGAGTCCGAGCCGAGGACGGCGATGGCGGCGAGCCCGAATCCGCCGGCGAGATGCCAGACGAGGAGCGCCACGAGGCTGGCCGCGCGCGAGCGCAGCCAGGATCGCAACAGCGCCGCCACCGCAACGAGAAAGACGCCGGACGCGAGAAGGTTGCCGAACCAGAAGGCCTGCGGGAGCGAGGCCCCGGCGACGTGCAGCCAGCCGGCTTGGAAGTCCGGAAGAAACGGGTATCCCAGCGGCCACTCCGGCAGGTGCGGGTAGCTCAGCCGATTCAGGTTGTCGCCGTACGCGAACGACGTGGCGAGTGCGGCATGGAACGATTGGTCCTCCCATCCGGCGCCGGCGCTCCAGAGTGCACCGTCGCGGGGGTGGAGGCTGTGCAAGCCGTGCCCCCACGCATGGAAGACTCCCAGCGCCAGCAGCCCGAGGGAAGGCACCGAAACCGCTCGCGCAAGCATCGGTCGGATCATCCTGCGGGTGCGTCGTCGTCGCGGCACGGATCGGTACCACGCCACCGCCTCTCCAGCGCAGAGCAGGCCGAGCACCCCGAAGGTCGCGGGGACGGAGGACTCCATGCCGAGGACGCGCGCGAGCGCGAAGGGCAGCCAGCAGGAGACCGCCAGCAGCAGGGCCCCGGCGGCGCCGAGCTAGGGCGCAAGCGAAAGCCCCGGGATGAGTCGGCGCACGAGGAGCAGCGCCCACGCCCCGCCCAAGCCGAAGAAGGCGAGGGCCGCGATCATGGGGCCGGGAGCGACGACTGCGCCGGGAGCAGGGTGCGGAGATGGAGGTCGAGCGCCTGCCACGCCCGGGCGCGATGGCTGATGCGGTTCTTCTCCGACTCCGGCATCTCGGCGAAGGTACGACTCTCGCCTTCGGGAATGAAGAGCGGATCGTAGCCGAAGCCGGACCCGCCCGCGGGAGTTTCGCGGAGGTGGCCGCGGCAAACCCCGGTGAAGCGGCGGGGCGGAAATCCGCTTCCGGCGAGGACGAGCACGCAGTGAAACGACGCGCCTCGCTGCGCGGGGGGAAACGGACGCATCTGCTCGATCAGTTTGCGCAGGTTGGCTGCGGGGTCACCGGCGGGACCGGCGTAGTAGGCGGACTCCACGCCGGGATCGCCGTGCAGCGCGTCCACGCACAGCCCGCTGTCGTCCGCGAGCACCCAGGCCGGCGCGGGTACGCGCTCCAGCAGCGCGAGCGCCTTCTTCGTCGCGTTGCCCGCGAAGGTGCCCGTGTCCTCCTCGACCGGCGGCATGCCCCCGGCCGCGCGGGCCGAGACGATCTCGACCGGCAGGCCGGAGGAGCGGACGAGCTCCTGAAATTCGGCCACCTTGTGGGCGTTACCCGAGGCTAAAAACAGTCTCATCGACGGACATTTTCGCCGGGTACACGGTGTGCCCGCGGGTGAGGAAGTCCTCGCCGAAGGTCTCGTGGCGGACGTCACACAGGCGGACGGCGTTGACCAGGCGTTCGGTGCGCAGGCCGCTGAAGGCGCTCTTCGCGCGGTCGTCGGCGAAGAGCATCGGGGAGCGGTACACCATGAGGTAGTCGAGTTCCCGCAGCTGGATCAGCTCGCTGATTAACTGGGACCCGCCCTCAATGAAGACGCCGCTGATCTTCTCGTCGACGCAGCGACGCCGGAACTCGGCGATATTCACGCGCTGGCTGGCCGAGGGTACGATCCAAACCTGCACGCCGATGTCGCGCAGCTTGCGGACGTAGCCGAGGCCGCCGTGCTGGGTGGTGACGACGATCGTGCGGTGGCGGTGGTGATCGGTGAAGACGCCGGGAAGGCTGCGCTCGCTCCAGAGTCGGAGCCGCCCATCGAATACGAAGCGCCACGGGCACCACTCCTCGTCGCCGAGTCGCGCGGTCAGCCGCGGGTTGTCAGCGGCGACCGTGCCCGCCCCGACGGCAATGGCGGGAAACAGGCGGCGCCACCGGTGCACGTCCGCCCTTGCCCGCTCGCCCGTGATCCATTTCGAGTCGGCCATCCGCGTGGCGATCTTGCCGTCCAGCGTCGTGGCGACCTTCGCCGCCAGCAACGGCGTGCCGCGGGCGGCCCAGTGATTGAACATCAGGTTGAGGTCCGTGCACTCGTCCTTGAGTACGCCCGACACCACCTCGATCCCCGCCTCCCGCAGGATGGCGAAACCGCGGCCGGCGTGACTCGGCAGCGGGTCGGTCGCTCCAATCACCACCCGGCGCACGCCGGCGGCCCGGATCCGCTCGCAGCACGACCCGGTCCTCCCCACGGTGGAGCACGGCTCAAGCGTCACGTAGAGCGTGGCGTTGGGCGCGGGCGCCCGTCCCAGTGCCTCCAGCGCGACGCGCTCCGCGTGCGGACCGCCGTCCTGCGCGTGGAATCCCTCGGCGACGATGCGGCCGTCCTCCACGATGACGGCGCCGACGAGAGGATTCGGGGCCGTGTGTCCCCAGCCCCGGCGCGCCAGTTCGAGCGCGCGGCGCATGAATCCCTCGTGGACGGCGTCCTCGGCTGGGTTCATGCCGGCACGAAGGGGTTTCCGACCTTTTCGTCGCCCACTTGGGTCGCGGGGCCATGGCCGGGATGAACGACGGTGTAGTCCGGCAACGTGTAGATCTGCGACCGGATGCTCTGAGCGAGGACGGTGGCGCTGCCGCCGGGAAGGTCGGTGCGGCCGACTCCCCCGGCGAAGAGGGCGTCCCCGACGAAGGCGGCGCTGAGCGAGGGGAAGTAGAACAGCACGTTCCCTGGGCAATGCCCGGGCACGTGTCGGCACTCGACCGCCCGGCCAAGCGCCTCCCAGCGCTCGCCGGCGCCGAGCCAAAGATCGACGTGGATCGGATCGACGCGGATGCCGCCGCGCAGGAAGACTGTCATGACCTCCGGAGTCTCGATCAGTGCCTGATCGGCGCGATGGGCGCGCACCCGGGCTCCGGAGTGCCGGACCACCTCGGCCCCGCCCTGCGTGTGGTCCCAGTGCCCGTGCGTGATCCAGAGTTCCCGCAGGGCGGCGCCGTGGACGGCGAGAAGCGGCTGGATCTTGGCCCAGATGCCCTCCGGCGCATCAATCAGAATGGCCTCCTGCCGCGCGGGGTCGATGAGCAGGTAGGCGTTGGTCTGGATCGGACCCGAGGGCAGGACGTGCAGCTCCATCGCAGGCAGAGGCTTTGACTGCGGTTGAGTTCGGGCAATCCCAAACCGACCGACCTCGGGGACTTCCGGAAGCGAGGGGGGCGAGGCCGGGCTGTTGGCGAAGGCTTGCGCGGGGAGGGGATTGGCTCACCGTAGAGGTGCCGTTGGGCGTCGCGGACCCCGGTGGCTTGCTCAACCCTTTCTTTCCTCCCCATGCCTACTGACTTCACCCTAAGTCGTCGTTCCTTTCTCCAGACCGCCTCGGTTGCCGCGGGGGCCCTGTCGTTCCCGGCCGTGCTGCGCTCGCAGCCGGCGGGCACGCCCTCGCCGATGAACCGCCTGAATGTTGCGGTGATCGGCGTGGGAGGCCGCGGCGGTGCTGCGGTCGAGGGCGTGCGCAACGAGAACATCGTCGCCCTGTGCGACGTCGATTCCGAGCGGGCGGACGCTTCGCTGAAGAGGTTCAGCGAGCGCCACGCGGAGCCGGCCGCGCGGGCGGCGGGGGCGGAACGCTTCGATGATTTCCGGCGCATGTTCGACAAGCTCGGCAACCAGATCGATGCGGTGACGATCTCCACCCCGGACCACATGCATTACCCGGCGGCCCTCGCGGCGCTGCGTCTCGGGAAGCACGTGTTCGTGGAGAAACCATTGACGCACACCATTTGGGAGTCGCGGGAGCTCACGCGGCTGGCCCGCGAAAAGAAGGTGGTCACCCAAATGGGCAACCAAGGTCATGCCGGCGACGGCTGCCGCCTCCTGAAGGAGTGGGTCGATGCGGGGGTTCTCGGCGAGGTGCGCGAGGTGGTGAGTTGGACGGACCGTCCGTTCTATCCGCCTTGGCGCGCGCCGGTGGGTTCATTTGCGAAGCCCGATCACTCGAAGTTCCTTCCCGTGGTGCCGTCGACGCTGAACTGGGATGCGTGGCTCGGCGTGGCTTCGGAACGCAACTACGATCCCGCGTACCTGCCCTTCAAGTGGCGCGGCTGGTGGGATTTCGGGACTGGTGCCTTCGGCGACGTCGCCTGTCACATCATGGACGGTGCCTACTGGGCCCTCAACCTCGGCGCGCCCACGGCGGTGGAGGCGATTTCGACGGGCGCCTCGGACGTGGCCTCGCCGCTGGCCTCCGTGGTGACCAACTACTTCCCGGCGCGCGGGAAGATGCCGGCCGTCAAGTACACGTGGTCGGATGGTGGACTGCTCCCCGTGCTGCCGCCGGATCTCGAAATGGGCCGCGATCTCAACCCCGAGGCCGGCACGATCCTATTCGGGTCGAAGGCTACGGTGCTGTGCAGCTTCTACTACGATTCCGTGCGCATCATTCCGGAAATCAAGATGCGCGAACTCGCTCCCAGCCTCCCGCCGAAGACGATCCCGCGGGTCAAGGACGGTCCGTTCGCCGAGTGGCTCCTGGGCTGCAAGGGCGGGCCGCTTCCCGGCTCCAACTTTGAATATTCAGGTCCCTTCACGGAGTCCGTGCTGCTCGCCAACGTCGCGATTCGTTCGCGGCGGCGGATCGAGTGGGACGCGGCGGCCCTGCGCGTCACGAATCTGCCGGAGGCGAATCGTTTCGTGACGAAGGAGTACCGGCCGGGTTGGCTCTGACCGGTTGGAGTTTTCGCGCTCCGTTTCAGCGCGGGAAACGTTGCGTGCGTCTCGCGGCACGCTACGGTTTGGCTCATGGTTGGAAGCCTTCGCCATTACTGTCTCTCGTCCGGATTGGCCGTGCTCGTCCTGCTTGGGGCCGGGGCCCACGCCGGGCGTGGTGCGGAGGCACCGATTCACTTCAATCGACAGGTCCTCCCGATCCTGTCCGACGCGTGCTTTCACTGTCACGGTCCCGATGCCGCGACGCGCAAGGCGGACCTGCGGCTGGACCAGAAGGAGGGACTCTTCCGGACCAAGGACGGTCTTTCCGTGGTGGTGCCCGGATCGTCGGAGGAGAGCGATCTGTACCAGCGCCTGATCAGCCCGCACGAGGACGAACGGATGCCGTTGCCGGAGTCGGCGCGGCAACTCAAGCCCGCGGAGATCGCCATCATCAAGGCGTGGATTGAACAGGGAGCGCCGTGGTCCTCCCACTGGGCCTTCAGCCCGCCGGTGCGGGCCGCGGTTCCGGCGATCCCTGATGCCCGACTCTCCGCGCGCGTCCGGACGCCGATTGACGCCTTTGTGTTTTCCCGTCTCGCGGCGGAGCATCTGGAGCCCTCGCCTGAGGCGAGCCGGGTGGAACTGCTGCGACGCGTCTCGCTGGATCTCACCGGCGTCCCTCCGAGCCCGGAGGAGGTGGAGGCCTTTCTCGCGGATGCGGCTCCGGACGCCTACGAACGGCAGGTGGATCGATTGCTCGCATCGCCGCGGTACGGACAGCGCTGGGCTTGGGATTGGCTGGACCTTGCGCGCTATGCGGACACGAACGGATTCCAAGGCGACCCGGAGCGCACGATGTGGCCGTGGCGGGACTGGGTGGTGGACGCACTGAACGCCCACCAGCCCTACGACCAGTTCAGCATCGAGCAACTGGCGGGCGACCTCCTGCCCGATGCGACGGTCGCGCAGCGCGTGGCCAGCGGGTTTCACCGCAATGCGATGTTCAACGGCGAAGGCGGGCGCATCCCGGAGGAAACCCGGGTGGAGAACGTCTTCGATCGCGTGGAGACGACGGCGACCGTGTGGATGGGGCTGACGATGGCGTGCGCCCGATGCCACGACCACAAGTTCGACCCGATCAAGCACACCGACTACTTCTCGCTCTTCGACATCTTCAATCAGATGTCCGAAACGGGGGCGCAGCCGAGCGGCCGTTCCGGCCAGGTTCCGCCCTTGCTGGAGTTGCCGACGCCGGCGGAGTCGCTCGCGGTGCAGGGGGCGCGCGAACGAATCGCCGTGATCGGGCGGGAGGTGGAGGAGCGGGAGCGAGCGGTGTTCGCGCGGGCGGCGGGCGAGCCGGTGACGGCCTCATCGGCGGCGCAATCACTTCCCGGCAAGCTGCCGGAAAGCTTCGCGGCGGTGGGGCCGGAGGATCGCTCGGTCGTGGCGATCAACGAAGCGATTGCCCATTTCAAGGCTCACGGCGACCCCGACTACGTGGCGGCCCTTGAGCGGCTGGCGAAGGCGGCGCGGGAACGGGAGGATGCGCTGCGGCAGGTGACGCGGGTGATGATCATGGATGAGGTGTCTGAGCGTCGGGAGACGGTGGTGCTTGCCCGGGGGAATTATGAGGCGAGGACGACCACGCGGGTCGAAGGAGCGATCCCCGAGGTCTTCCGTTCACCGGGCGAGCCGACGAAGCGGATGAACCGCCTCGACCTCGCGCGCTGGTTGGTGTCGCCGGCGAATCCCCTCGGAGCACGGACGGCGGTGAACCGCGCGTGGCAGGCGTTCTTCGGCGTGGGATTCGTCAAGACGGCGGAGGACTTTGGCGTGCAGAGTGAACCGCCCTCGCATCCGGAACTGCTGGATTGGCTGGCGACCGAGTACGTGCGCCTCGGCTGGAATACGAAGGCACTGCACCGTCTGATCGTGACGAGCGCGGTGTACCGGCAGTCGTCGCGGGTTTCTCCGTCCCTGCTGGAGAAGGACCCCGAGAATCGGTTGCTGGCGCGTGGGGTGCGGCATCGCTTGCCCTCGTGGATGCTGCGGGATCAGGCCCTGTCCGCGGCGGGCTTGCTGGTGGATCGCGCGGGCGGACCTGGCGTTTTGCCCTATCAGCCCGCCGGCATCTGGGAGGAAGCCACGTTCGGCGTGAAGAAGTATGTGCAGAGCAAGGGCGATGACCTGCACCGACGGAGTTTGTACGTCTTCTGGCGCCGGATCGTTGGGCCGACCTCTTTCTTCGACTCCGGAGCCCGTCAGGTCTGCACCGTGAAGGTGGCGCGGACGAATACTCCCATGCACGCGCTCGTCACCCTGAACGATCCGGCCTACGTCGAGGCGGCCCGGGTCCTGGCGCAACGCGTCCTGCAGACCGCGCCGCCGGATGATGCCTCCCGGATCGACCGCATCTACCGCCTCGCCCTCGCGCGCCCGGCGCGGGCGGAGGAACTGCGCATCCTGGGCGCGCGTCTGGCCACGTTGCGGACCCAGTACGGCGCCGACCCGGCGGAGGCGCGCTTGCTCGTCCGTTCGGGAGAGGCGCCCCGGCCGACGGAGCTCGACCCCGTGGAGCACGCGGCGTGGACCGCGGTTTGCGCTCTCGTGCTCAATCTCGACGAAACCCTCTCCAAGGAGTGAACCCATGGATCCCCTGACCGAAGGTCACGCCCTCTTCACCCGCCGCCAGTTCTTCGGCCGATCCGCCCTCGGACTCGGTACGGCGGCGCTTTCGTCGCTGCTTGGCCGCGACGGCCTTCTCGCGGCTCCCCCCGCACGGCGTGGAGTCCCAGGACTGCCTGAGCTTCCGCACTTCGCCCCCAAGGCGAAGCGCGTGATCTACCTCTTCCAGAACGGAGCGCCGTCCCACGTGGACCTCTTTGACTACAAGCCCGCGCTCAAGCAGTGGCATGGCCGGCAGATCCCCGACGCCGTCGTCGGCGGCAAGCGGTTCTCGACCATGACGGGCAGCCAGACGGATCGGCCGGTGCTCGGTGAAATCACGCAGTTCGCGCAGCATGGACAGTCGGGGGCGTGGGTCTCCAGCTTCCTGCCCCGGACGGCGGAGATCGCCGATGACTTGTGCTTCGTGAAGTCGATGCACACGGAGTCGGTGAACCACGCTCCGGGAATTACCTATTTTCTCACCGGCTCGGAAATGGCGGGGCGCCCCTCGATGGGCGCGTGGCTCAGCTACGGCCTCGGCAGCGAGAATGAGGACTTGCCGTCGTTCGTGGTCATGACCTCGCGCGACAAGGAGGCGAGCTGCGGGCAGATCTTCTACGACTTCTACTGGGGCAGCGGCTTCCTGCCGACCAAGTACCAGGGCGCGGCGTTCCGTGGCAGCGGCGATCCGGTGCTTTACCTCTCCAACCCTCCCGGGATGAGTCGCGAGGTGAGGCGCGGCCTGCTCGACGACCTTGCGCACCTGAACGAGATCAAGCGCGAGGACTTCGGCGATCCAGAGATCACCACGCGCATTGCGGCCTACGAGATGGCCTATCGCATGCAGACCAGCGTGCCGGAGTTGACTGACTTCTCCCGCGAGCCCGCGGCGGTGATGGACATGTACGGGCCGGATGTGCGCCGCCAGGGCAGCTTTGCCTACAACTGCCTGATGGCGCGGCGCCTCGCCGAGCGCGGCGTCCGCTTCATTCAGGTCATGCACGCCGGCTGGGACCAGCACCGGAACCTGAATTCGCAGTTGAAGATTCAGTGCGAGGACACGGACGCACCGTCCGCAGCGCTCATTCGCGACCTCAAGCAACGCGGGTTGCTCGAGGATACCTTGGTCATCTGGGGAGGCGAGTTCGGGCGCACCCCGTTCCTCCAGGGGAAGATCGACGACGTGAAGAACTGGGGCCGCGATCATCATCCCTATGCGTTTTCGCTCTGGATGGCGGGTGGGGGTGTGAAGCCTGGCGTGAGCTACGGGGCGACCGACGAGTTCGGCTTCAACGCCATCGACCGCCGCGTCCATGTGCACGACTTCCAAGCCACCGTCATGCACCTGCTCGGGATCAACCATGAACGCCTGACCTACAAGTTCCAGGGCCGGAACTTCCGGCTCACCGACGTGCACGGGCACGTCGTGCGCGACATCCTCGCCTGACGCGCCGCCGCCTCGGCGCGCGTGGACCGGACCCTTGCCCCCGAACGGCGTAGGGGCTGATGGGCGCGGCGCCAGCCGGTCCGATCGGGTTGGGCGCGCGGGGCTTCAGGCCAGCAGTGGCTGAATGAGATTGCCGTGCACGTCGGTGAGTCGGAAGTCGCGTCCCTGAAAGCGGAACGTGAGCCGTCGGTGATCGAGCCCCAGAAGGTGGAGGACGGTGGCGTGCAGATCGTGGACGTGGGCGCGATCCTTGACGGCGTTGAAACCCAATTCGTCCGTCTCGCCGATGATCCGCCCTGCAGGCGTCCCACCGCCGGCGAACCACATGGTGAAGGCGTCGATGTGATGGTTGCGCCCGGTGGTGTCGCGATTCTCACCCATCGGCGTGCGTCCAAACTCGCCGCCCCAGATGACCACGGTGTCCTTGAGCAGTCCGCGCTGCTTGAGATCGGTCACGAGGGCCGCCTGTGCCCGGTCGACCTCGCGGCAGCGCGCCTCGAAGTCGCCCTGCAGGTTCTCGCCCGGCCCGCCGTGGCTGTCCCAGTTCGTGTGATAAAGCTGGACGAAGCGTGTGCCGCGCTCGGCGAGTCGACGCGCGAGGAGGCAGTTGCGGGCGAACGAAGGTGCCTCGTCCTCGATGCCGTAGAGGGCGCGCGTCGCGGGACTCTCCCCGCGCAGATCGACCAATTCGGGAGCACTGGTCTGCATGCGGCTCGCCATTTCGTAGGCGGCGATGCGGGTGTGAATCTCGGCGTCGCCGGTGGCGACGGCCTGCTGGAGGTTGAGGTCGCGGAGCGCGTCGAGGGTCTGGCGCTGCCGCGTGGCCGAAACGCCGGCGGGATTCGTCAGGTTGAGGATGGGGTCGCCCTGGCCGCGGAACGGAACTCCTTGAAACGTGGTGGGGAGGAAGCCGGTGCCCCAGTTCACGGCGCCGCCGCGGGGACCGCGGGGACCGGACTGCAGCACGACGAAACCCGGCAGGTTGCGCGACTCCGTGCCGAGGCCGTAGGTGATCCACGACCCCATGCTGGGCCGGCCGAACTGCCCGGAGCCCGTGTTCATGAAGAGCTTTGCCGGAGCGTGGTTGAACAGGTCGGCGGCGCAGGACTTCACGATGGCGAGGTCATCCACGATCCGCGCGGTGTGCGGCATCAGGTCGGAGACCCACGCCCCGCTCTGGCCGTGGCGGGTGAAGGTCCGTCGCGACCCAAGCAACTGCGAGCCATGGCTCGTGGTCATGAACGCGAAGCGCTTTCCCGCCACGAGCGAATCGGGAACCGGCTGGCCGTTGAGTTCGTTGAGCCTAGGTTTGTAGTCGAAGAGGTCGAGTTGGCTGGGTCCGCCGGCCATGAACAGAAAGATCACGGACTTGGCGCGGGCAGGGAAGTGTGGCGGCTTCGGCTCGGTCGGGTCGGTCGCCGACGACGCAGGCGCGGCGCGGGCCGTCTGGTCCAGCAGCGCCGCGAGCGCGACGCCGCCGAGTCCGATCGCGCAGCGGCTGAGGAAGTGGCGCCGGGTCAGCGCGTGGAGGCGGGCCGCCGCCTCCGGCGAGAGGGAGTCGAAGGCACTCATGAGCGGTTCAGGGTTTCGTCGAGGTTGAGCAGCACGCGTCCGATCGTGGTCCAGACCTCGATTTCCGGATCGGCATCATCCGCATTCGGGTCCCGGCGCAGGTCGACCAGCAGGCGCCGGAGGCGATCGTGCTCGGGGGGGGTGGGTTCGCGCGCGACGCAGAGCCGGAAGCCCAACCGCAGGCGTGCGTCGTCGTCGGCCGCCTCGCGGCGCAGGCGCGCGCCGAGCGCTTGCGCGAACTCGAAGAACTGGCGGTCGTTGAGGAGCGTGAGGGCCTGCAACGGCGTGTTGGAGCGGAGCCGACGGGTGCAGGCGCTGAAGCCGTCCGGCGCATCGAAGACCGCCGTCGCCGGATGGGGCGTCGCACGCCAGTGATGCGTGTAAAGGGCACGCCGGTGCCGGTCGTCGCCTTCGCTGGTCAACCAAGCTCGGTTCACTTGTCCCAATCCCATGACGTTGTCTGGCTGCGGCGGGAAGACCGGCGGCCCGCCAAGACGAGGGACCAGCAGGCCGCTGACGGCAAGACCGAGGTCGCGGATCCACTCGGCGTCGAGTCGGAGCCGGCTCTGCCGGGTGAGCAGGCGATTGAGCGGATCACTCTCGTCGAGGTCCGGTCGGGCGTTCGAGGCACGCCGATAGGCCGACGACGTGACGATCAGCCGGTGCAGCGCCTTCATGCTCCAGCCTTGGCGAGAGAACTCGGTCGCAAGCCAGTCGAGCAGTTCGGGGTGGGTCGGGCGCGCACCCTGAAGCCCGAAGTCGTTCTCCGTCTCGACGAGGCCGCGGCCGAAGTACACTTGCCAGACCCGGTTGACGAACACCCGCGCGGTGAGTGGCTGAGCGGGATCGAAGAGCCAACGCGCGAGGTCGAGCCGCGTTGCCCGGGGCCCGCTCGCGTGCAGAGGCGGCAGGATCGCGGGCGTGCCCGGCGACACGATCTCCCCCGGGCGGGTGAAGTCGCCCTTGATGAAGAGGTGGGTCGTCCTCGGCTCCGCCAACTCCGACATCACCAGCGTGGTCACCACCCGCTGCTCCGCGCGTTCCAGCGCGGTCAGTTTCTCGAGGCGGCGGTTGTACTCGGCATCGTCCCGGACGAAGTAGCCGTAGAGTTGGCGACGCTGCCCGGCCGTCAACTGGGCCCAGGGTTGCTGCACGTTGTGCTGCATCTCGGGCTTGAGCTGGGCGAGTACGGAGGGGGTGATCTCGGGTCGCCACGGGACCGCAGCCGGGTCTCGGCTCTCGAGATAGGAGTAGAGTTCGAAGCGAGCGGTCTCGACCTCGGGACCAGCGCTCGCGTCGGTCCGCGCCTCGTCGGGGAATTCAAGGATCCCACCGGGCTTGCTGCTGCCGTGTCCATCCGCCACGGTCTGGTTGAAGAACGCGTAGAGCTGGTAGTACTCGCGCTGGGTAACCGGGTCGAATTTGTGGTCGTGGCACTGGGCACACGCCAGCGTCAGTCCGAGGAACGCGCTGCCGAAGGTGCCGACGCGGTCATTGACCGACTCGACGCGGAACTGCTCCGGATCGATGCCGCCTTCCTGATTGATCTGGGTGTTCCGGTTGAACCCCGTGGCGACGCGCTGGTCACGCGTGGCGTCGGGGAGGAGGTCGCCCGCCAGTTGTTCGATGACGAACTGGTCGTAGGGAAGATCACGGTTGAGGGCGGTCACCACCCAGTCGCGGTACTTCCAGATTTGGCGCGGGGCGTCGACCGAGTAGCCGTTGGAGTCGGCATAGCGGGCGACGTCCAGCCACGGTCGCGCCCAGCGTTCACCGTGATGCGGCGACGCAAGGAGGGTGTCGACGACGCGTTCGTAGGCGTCCGGACGCGAATCGGCGAGGAAGGCCTCAAGTTCCTGCGGCGTCGGCGGGAGTCCGGTCAGGTCGAAGGTGACGCGGCGGAGCAGGGTGCGCCGGTCTGCCTCGGGCGACGGAGCGATCTTGGCGGCGGCGAGGCTCGCGTCGACGAATGCATCGATCGGGTGAGATGGGCCGGATGGGCGGGGCGGCAGCGACGGGCGGACTGGGGCGACGAAGGCCCAGTGATCGGCCCAGACCGCTCCCTCCGCGACCCAGCGGGCGAGACGTTCCTTCTGGAGATCGGACAGGGTGCGGTGGGAGTCGGCCGAGGGCATGACCTCTTCCGGATCGGAGCTGTAGATCCGGGCGATGAGTTCGCTCTGATCCGGCTTCCCCGGCACAATGGCGGGGAGACCGGACTTCCCGCCGGCGAGGGCTGCCTCCCGCTGGTCCAACCGCAGGCCGGACTTCCGCGATCCGGCGTCCGGCCCGTGACAGCGATAGCAGAAATCGGAGAGGAGGGGCTGGATTTCCCGCGCGAAGTCGACCGTGGCGTTGGGGCCTTCGCCGGCGCCGGAGGCGCGCAGCGCGACGAGCGCCAGGGTCAGGCCGAGGAGTTGCCGGGTGAGGAAACGAGGCATGTTCCGGCCCCGAGCATGCCGTCCGGCTTTCCGTACTGGCAACCCCCTTTCGCGGGTGAATGTTCAGGGCAGTTTCTACACCACGAGGTCCGACGCCGTCCGGCGCCGAACGCTGCCAGGGCTGCATCCGAAGCGCCGCCGAAAGCTCTTATTGAACGCCGACCGGTCGCGCCACCCGAGTCGGGCCGCCGCATCGGCGGCGGTCGTTCCGCCCGCCTCGAGCAGGGCGTACGCTTGAGTCAGCCGAAGTTCCTGAAGGACGCGCTTGGGAGAGTTCCCGAGTTGGCGGAGAAAGAGGCTGCGGAGATGGGCGGCGCTGAGTCCGACGAAGCGGGCGAGGGCGTCGAGACGCACCGGCGTGCCGAGGTGCCGGTGAAGCCAGGCAAGCGCATCGACGAGGCGGGGATCCAGACGGGAGGCCGGGAGGCGGTCGCCGAACGCCCGGGTCAGCCAGAGCTCCATCCAGCGATTCGCGCTGGCGCTGCCTGCGGCGGAATGCTGCAACCACGCGGTGATCGCGTGCTCAAACAGGCGGTCGAGTTCCGCGGGAAGGGCGGGGCTGAGCGGCAGGTCCGGAGCGAGGAGGCTGAGCGCGTCGCGTTGGTCCGGCGTCGTCCACGCGACGTGCACCACCGCGAGTCGGAGACCCTCGCCGCTGAGCGAGTGGGCCTCGCGCGCCGGAAGCACCAGCCACGCCGGGGCGCGGAACGCAGCGCGACGAGCGCCGCTTCGCGCCACGCCCGTGCCGGCGAGAACGTGGATGATGTCGTGGCAGGGCAGCGTGCGCCGGGGAAGGCTCCACCCGGCGGGCATCGTCTGGATGCCGGCCACGGTGACCCGGGCCCGGATCTGGTCGAGAAAGAGCGAGGAGGAGTCCTGACGGAGGTTCACGCGACCGACAACGTCGCGATCGAATCGGGCCGGTAGGTGACGGCGAGGACATTCGCGCGCCAGTTTTCCGCATCCGAGCGGACTTGGTCCGGGCTCCGGGGGTCCCCGGCGGCCTTGATGAGGCCGGGCAGCCACTTTTGACCGAAGCGGACATGCTGGGTCTCGTCGGCGATGTCGTAGCTCCACGTCATGGCTCCCACGGTGTCGTGGTGTTCCAGCGCTGCTTTCAGACCCTGGTGCTTCCCTGGGAAAGCGTCGGCTTCCTGAGTCGTGAGGGCCGCGTAGCGATCGTGGGGGGTGAGCGTCTGGCGGAGTCGGTAGGCCGTGGTGGAGAGCGGGACCTCGTGAAACGGGATGCCCAGGGACTTCAGCTTGAGTTCACCGAAGGTGGCGTGGCGTGACTCGTCCCACATGTGCCGCGCGGCGTCGAAGTAGAAGTCCCACGGCATGTCGGGTGCCTCGAAGAGGATGGAGGCGCAGGAGTCGGTGGCCTGCATTTCCATCATGAAGTTTATCGCGAAGAAACGCTCGCGCTCTCCATACGGCCGATCGGGCGTCGGAGCCTTGGGCAGCGTCGCCCGGGCGGAGAATCCGTGGGGCAAGGCACCATCCGCAAGCGGCAGCCGACCGATCCGGCGGGCCAGGCGCACTGGCTCGCTCCGCCGACGCTCGAGGATGGCCAACTCCGACTCCAATTCACCGAGGGCCATCAGGACTTTTGCCTGATACAGGGCATCCGGCTCCCCGAGTCGCGGGCGGGCCTCGCTCGCCCAAGCGATCTGGGCTCGCAGCAAATCCCGGTTGGCCTCCAACAAGGGAGCGCTGGGCAGGTCGTACACGCTGCGGGTCGCCTGGAGGAATGCCTCGATCCACTTCAACAACTGCGGTTTGACCTGCAGGTAGACGGCTTCGATGGCATCAGCGGACGAAGGGGCCTCGCAGAGGCAGTCCAGAAGGCTCCGGGCGGGCACGGATGTGCTGAGATGGGTCTCCGTCGGGATCACGCCGAGTTCCCGTTGCCGAACCCGCAGGTCCTGAACCATGCGGAAGTCCGAGAACAGGTGGAGCGGCAGACCGCAGCGCAGGTCCCACTCAGCCAGAGCGGGGACAAAGCCGGCGGCCACGCGGGCGAGTTCGGTCTGGAAGTCGGCGAGATTCCGGAGCGCGAGGCCGCGTTCGCGCGGAGGGCTCACGGAAAGGACGGGGAGTTCGGGGGCGGGCGAAGGGGAATTCATGTGGGAATTGGTCTGCTTGGCTTTTCTTGTAGGCGAAAACCCTTCGGTTGTCAGGAGAGAAGAAGCGCGGAAAAGTGAGGCAAAATCGCTTTTCCGGATGAATCGACCGGTTCCGTCAACGGTCCGATGCCCCTTCAATCAAGACTCCCCTGACTCTCGTTTCGGATGGAAATCCGTGTCCCGTCCTTGGCGGGAAATCGAACATCGTGAGTTCCCGGAAGGGTCTCGCGATTAGGATTGACGCTGGGGCGCGAGCGCCTGGCGCAGGGCGCGGGTCTCCTCCAAGAGTTCGTGGGCGGCATCCCGTATGGCGGAATCGCCGGGAGCGGGCGAGGGAGCGTCGTCCGGGTCCCCCAAGCCGACCTCGCGGAACGCGCGGAGCCGGTCGAGGATGAGATCGCGGATTTCCACGGCGTTGTCGACCCCGTGAAAGACGCCCGCGTGCAAGGAGTCGGAGAGTCCCTTCTCCTGCGCGTCCCCGCCGCCGGCGGACTGGACTTGGAGGTCGGCGATGCCGAGCAGGCGCTGGAGGGGATTCTGGCGCACCACGACCTGCTGGATGTTCGCGAAGCTCATCGTCATCTCGTGCAGTCGCGTGATGCCTTGTCGGATCCGCAGGCTGCGGTCGGTGACGAGGTACCAGCGGAGTTCGTAGTCGAGGCGGACGATCGCGTAGGTGAACGGGAGCGAGGCGAGGAAACCGAGCAACACGAGCGACTCGACGACGGTGGCGAGGGGGAAGGCCCACGGGGGCAGTTTGCGAGCCAGCACGGCGGTCGTTTCGACCGGACCGCGCCCGGCGCGAATTCCCCGTCGGGGCCGTTGGGACGACGGTGTGGACGCGGCGCTCGGAGCGCCCGGCTCGGCCGCCACCGCGGGTGGCGCTCCGGCTGGCACGGTCGCTGCCGCAGCGGGTGGGGGGAGCGAGTCGAGACGTTTCACCTCGTCGCGCACCAGCTTCAGGAAGGCGAACGAGAAGAGGATGCCGCCAAGGGCAGCGGCTTGGGCGAGCGCCCATGCCCCCACGCGGAGATGGTAGAAACGCCGGCCGGCGCGGAACGTTCCCAGCGAGCCGACCGCGCCGGCCGGTGCCGCCGGAGCGGCCGGGACTCGGAGGGTGCGTAGCACATACTCACGAAGGCGCGCGTTCATGGCTGAGGAGGCGTGGACTCGGGAGCGGAGCCCGTCGGGGGGCGCAGCGCGAGACGCAGGTCGCGGAGCTCGGTGGCCGCGGCGCGGAGCGTTGCGATCAATTCGGCGTCTGTTGCCGCTCCCGCAGGGTTCCCGGCGGCGGACGCGGCGCGACCGCCCGTCCGCACCCCGCGCATGCGGCTGTAAAGGAAGTCGCGGATGGCCTCAAACTCCCGGAAACCCTCCAGGGTCATTTCGGCACCCGCGTTGCCGCTGGCGGTTTGGATCTGGACCCGCGCCAAGCCCAGCCAGCGCTCGACGATGTTAGAGCGGAGATGAATGTCCTGGATGCGGGCGTAGTGGATGATCACCTGCCGTCGAAACAGGATGCCCCAACTCATGGAGATTCCCTCGTCGGAGAACCGGTAGCGAAGCGTCTGGTACCGGAACCAAGACGGCAGGATCAGGATGGGAAAAAGCGGCGGGACGGCGAGGCAGCGGAGCAGGTAGTACGTCCAGAGGCTCGCGTGAGGGCGTTCCAAGGCGAGGATCGCGGCCTCGTCGGTTGGGGAGTCCATGGTTCGATAAAAAACAACGGGCCTTCGGTCCTCAACACTGGAGCTGACCCATGGGATGGCTTCGCTTCGCCGAGCCGAGGCTCGTCCCGCGGTCACCCGTGATCGTGCGGCGCGATTGACCCAACCGGCAACCCCACCTCCACCGGCCCGGCTCCCGATCTTTGGAGCAGACCCAACTCATCCAACGGCGAGCCTATGGCTTCCGCTCCTTCCCCAACTACCGCCTGCGCGTCATCGCTCAGTGCGGCTAACCCAACCCTAAAATCCTACCCTTACAGACCCAGTCCCCAATCTTTGGTGTAGACCCAATCTTCGGTGTAGACCCCCTTTTCGCTGGGGAGCAGCCGGCTTTGACGCGGCCGAAGCGGGGGTGGTGCGAGCGGCGGGAATCGAACCCACATCAACGGCTTCGGAGACCGCTACACTATCCATTGTGCTACGCCCGCAGACTGCCACCCTGACGCGCCAAACGGTGGGGCTTGCGTCCCCGGCGGCAACCCCAAAATGCGCCTCCCTCACCGGACCCACGCGCGCACAAAAAAGGCCGGCGGATGCCGGCCTTGGGAAAGGGGGAGGATGCGAAGATCAAACGTCCGGCTTGGTCTTGCGGAGACCTTGGACGCGTTCGCCTTCCTTCCACTGGCCGCGCTTCTTGAGCAGCTCGACGCGCTCGAAGCGCTTCAGGACGTTGCGCTTCACGACAATACCGGAGGAGCCTTGCAGGCTTTTGTGCTGGGACATGGCGGAGAGGAGGAGACGGTTACGGTTGGAAACGGTCAGACTGAACGGTCGACTGGCTCCATGACAAGTACTTTTCGGCAACCCGGTCGGCCTGCACCACCACCCATTCGGGCGTCTGGTACGGGTGATGGGCCCGCACGTACGCTTCCGCCTCAGCAAGGAGGGCCGTCGGGAGCTTGATCATGAGGCGGTGCTCGTCCGCTTCCTCGGTCCGGCCCTCCCAGCGATAGACCGAGCGGAGGGGGCCCTCGATCTGGACGCAGGCGGCGAGGCCTGCCGAGACCAACCCTCTCGCCAGACGCTCGGCGTCGGCCCGCTGCGCGGTCGTGGTCCAAGCGATCGAGAGCATAAGCCGCGGTCTCGTTTGCCTACTGGGCCTGCTTGGCGGACTTGTAGGCGGTGGGTTTCTCGCCCGGCGGGAGGGCGAGCAGATCGTAGTCGCGGTACCCGGTGATCTCCACCTCTGCGAATTGTCCGACCGGCAGCGTCCGCGGCACGTAGACCCGGCCATCGATGTCGGGTGCGTCCGCTTCGCCGCGGGCGACCCCGGGCTCCTCGACAAGCACCCGCAAGCGGCGGCCGACGAACGACGCGCTGACGCTCGCGGCGACCTCCCGCTGCAGCGCCATGGTGCGGTGCCAGCGGGCTTCCTTGGTCTTGGCAGGAATCTGCTGCTCCATCTTGGCCGCCCGGGTGCCCTCTTCCTGAGAGTAGCGGAAGACGCCCAAGCGCTCGAAGCGCGTCTCGCGGATGAAGTCGCACAGCGTATCGACGTCCGCCTCGGTCTCGCCGGGGAAGCCGACGATGAACGTGGTGCGGATCGCGATGCCGGGAATGCCGGCCCGGATGCGGCGGATGAGGTCGCGGATGTAGACGCCACTCGTCTCGCGCTGCATGCGCTCGAGCATTGGCTCGCTGATGTGCTGCAGGGGAATGTCGATGTACCGTGCCACCTTCGGGCATTCCGCGATGGTTTGGATCAGCTCGTCGCTCCAGTGCGCCGGGTGCGTGTAGAGCAGCCGGATCCAAAAGTCGCCCTCGATTGCGTTCAACTCGCGCAGGAGGGTGGTGAGGGCCGTGCCGCGGCGCGAATCCACGGGCGTCCGCGGATTGGGCCGTTCCTCCCACGTGTCCATGCCGAAGAACGTGGTGTCCTGGGAGATGAGGTTGATCTCGCGCACCCCCTCGCGCACGAGTTGGCGGGCCTCCGCGACCACGCTCTCCACCGTGCGACTGCGGTGACGGCCCCGGATCTGCGGAATGATGCAGAAGGTGCAGGGATGGTTGCAGCCCTCGGCGATCTTGAGGTAGGCGAAGTGGGCGGGCGTGAGCCGGAAGCGCGGCGTGTCGTAGTCCGGGATGTAGGTCGAGCGACCGTTGACGAAGTTCGCGGGCGCGTCCTTCCGCCCCCGCTCCATTTCGTAGAGTTGCTCGATGATCGGCGCGACTTGGGTGACTTGATCAAGCCCGATGAAGGCATCGACCTCGTCGCTCAACTCGCCCGAGAGGTCCTTCGAAAACCGCTGCGACATGCAGCCGGCGACGATCAGCTTCTGCTCCCGGCGGCGCTTTCGCAGACCGCGGTCCTGGTGGACCTGCAGGATGTGGCCGATCGACTCCTCCTTGGAGGAGTCGATGAAGGAGCAGGTGTTGACGATGACGACGTCGGCCCGTTCGGCATCGGGGACCACCGCCATGCCGGCGCGCTGGAGGTGGCCGACCATGATCTCGCTGTCGACGAGGTTCTTGGCGCAACCGAGAGAGATGAGACTGACTTTGAGCATGGAAACGGGTGCCGGCGGCTGCGGGGGGCTCCGCAAACGAAAAACCCCGCGGGAGTGCTCCCGGGGGGTGAGGGTTGGGCGGCACGACGCGGAGAGCCGCGCCGCGGGGCTTACTTCTTGGCCTTCGTCGGCTTCTTGGCCGCAGCCTTGCGACGCTTGATGCGCGCCAGACGGCGCTTCCGTTTGATGACCTTGTTGTATTGTTTGCCCATGGGGAAGTGAGGAAGGAAAGGCTAAGCGTCGCCGGGGGCGGCGGGGGAGTCAAGCCCCGGTGCCGCGAGTGCGGGATCACACTCGCCGGCGGTCACCGCGCCGTCGGCGCGGGTCCAGCGGTACACCAAGGGGCCGCGCGCCCGCTCAATTTGCTTCACGAGGGGGCCCAGGGAGCGCTGGGGCAGCGTGAGGGTGGTCGCGCCGGACTCCTCACAGCTGAGCACCCGGGCATAGGGCTTGAAGATTTCGGGCCGGCCGATCACCCGGGCGAGACCGGGCACCGTGGGCGGGACTGCGGCGCGATCGATCACGAGGCACGCGTAGGGAAGGCTGCGCAGATCGACGCCGGCGCGCTGGGCGAAGCGCACCCAGTTCCGATCGGCGTGGACGCCGGGAGGCGGCACCGCGAACTGATGGCACCAGTCCCGCTCCCGACCCGGGACGAGGAGTCCGCAGGCGGCGTGGTGGGTGCACGGAGCGATGACCCGCGCGCCCCCAGCCACCAAGCGGTCGCGCCATGCCTGGACGGTACGGCTGACCGCGTGGGTGCCGGGCTCAAGCCAAAGCACGGCGGGGGCGCGGGCGAAGAGGGCCTCGAGTCGTGCGAGATCGCCCGGCCCGAGTTCGTTCACCACGTGACTCGCGACGACGAGGTCCGGGGTGCCATCGGGGTCCGCATGGGAGACGCGCAGCCCTGGAAAGGCACGCTCGGCCTCGGAGCGGGCGAAGTCCATCGCCTTCGGAGAGTGGTCCCAGAGCTGCAACTCCGCCACGTGGTCGGCTCCAAGGTGGCGGACGACGCGGCGACCGGCGACGCCGCTGCCGCAGCCCCAGTCGAGCACCCGCCACGGACGCGCGGGCGGACGCGGCCACGCGCGGCGGCGCAGCTCGCCGAGGAGCGAATCCCATTTCCAGCCGATCCGTTCACCGTAAGTGAAGTCATACGCCGCGAGATCGGCCGCGCTCTGCCAGTACGGTTCCTCCGCCACGCCGCCGGCGAGAAAGCGCGCGCGCAGTCGATCCAGTCGCGACCAGTCCAGCGAATCCCAGTTCATGCGGCGCCGGGCGTCGCGAGTGCGAGGCCGAGATGACGGGCCAGAGCCTGCTCGCGGATGCCATAGAATGCCGCGAACGCCTCAATCTCCCTCCGCCGGTCTTCATCGCCCGCCGGCCGGGTGCGGATTGCGGCGATCATCACGTTCTTCGGCGTATGTTCGGTGGAGATGAATTCGAACACCTTGGTACGGTAGCCGGCCCACTCCAGCAGCAGCGCGCGCAGCGCGTCGGTGACGAACTCCGCCTCGCGCTCCCGGAAGATGCCGTGCGCGAGTGCGGGTGCGAGCACCGGCGGCGCCACGAGGCGGGGGCGGAGTTCCTGGTGGCAACAGGGGGAGACGATGATGAGGCGGGCCCCGGCGGCGATGGCCCTCGCGAGGGCATCGTCAGTCGCGGTGTTGCACGCGTGCAGCGCGATGAGCACCGCTGGCGGCGGCTCCAAGGGAGTGTCCGCGATCTGGCCAGCGACAAAGCGAAGGGACGTGAGCCCGCTGCGGGTTGCCCACTCCGTGGATGCAGCGACCAAGTCGGGACGAGCCTCGACCCCGGTGACGACCGCCTGGCGGCCGAGAAGCGTGCTGGTCGCGAACGTGAGGTAGCCTTTGCCGCAGCCCATGTCGACCACGTGGAACGGCACCGCCGGAGCCGGTTCAGCGGAGGAGGAGGGCAGCCCGGCCTCCTTGAGCAGGTGCTGCAGCGTCTCCGCGAAGCGCTCGATCTGGCGCAGCTTGGGCGCCATGCCTTCGCGAGGTCGGCCATCGTCGCGCGTCACGCCAAGACCGCGCAGCCACGGCGCGTCGGAAGGTACGATACGCGGTTTGCTGCGATCGTGGTCCGGCGCGCGCGGCAGGGGGACTCCGGAGGCGGCCTTGATCCGGAGGCGGCCCGGTCCGTCGGCGCTCAGTTCGACCTGTGCGGTCTGGGTCGGCGTGAACAGGTGCCCGTCGAGGAACTCGGAGCCAAGAAGGGCGGCAATGACCTCGGCCGCCGCCTCGGCCCGGTGATTGCGGGTCAGGTCGCGCGTCTCATGGCGCCAGACGAAGGAGAGATGCGGTCCGTCGCGCAGCGCCACGGGCCGGACGAAGACGTTGCGCAGCGTGGCGTCTGCCGCGGTCGGACTCGGCTTGCCGAGCGTCAACTTGACCAAGGATCCATTCCGCAGGGCGGCATCGACCAGCGAAAGGAATCGGGCGCGGGCAGGGGGGACGGACACGGCCGGAAGCATGGAGGGCCGGGGGCGGCGGTAAATGCCGAAGTGCCCGTCGCGGACTTGCGCCGGGCGAGGCAGGGATCACGTTGGACCCATGGTGTACCTGCTTCGCCTTGCCGTGGTCTCCGCGAGTCTTGTTCTCGGTCTTTCAGGTATTCTGGACGCGTCCCCGGTGCGGCAGGTTCTCCTGATCGCGGGGCCGCCGAGCCACGGTCCCGGCTTGCATGAGTTTCCGCGCGCCTGCGATCTCTTGGCTGAGGCCTTGAACCAGAGCGGCCTCGCCCTGCGGGCGGAGGTATCCCGAGGCTGGCCGGCGGGCGCGGCCCGGGTGAGGGACGCCGAGGTCATCGTGATCTACTCCGACGGACTGAAGGACCATGTGGCGCGGGGGCAGGCTGCCGCTCTGGCCGAGCGCACCGCAGCGGGTCGGGGTCTGGTGGTGTTGCACTTTGCGCTGGAACCGCCGGACGACGATCCAGCGCTGCGGGCGGCCTTGCTCGCGGGCGTGGGCGGGGTGTTCGAGGCCGGTTGGTCGGTCAACCCCACGTGGCGACTCGTGCAGCGGGCGTGGCCGCGGCATGACGTCGCGAATGGCTTGGGTCCTTGGGAAATGGAGGACGAATGGTACTTTCATCTGCGGTTCCTGCCCGGGATCGAACCGGTGCTCGCCGCGGTGGCTCCGACGTCGGCGGTGGAGGCGGATGGTCCGAGGACCGGTAACCCCACGGTGCGTGCGGCGGTCGCGGCGGGCGTGCCGCAAGTCCTGGCGTGGACGCATCAGGCGTCCGGCGGGGCGCGGGGCTTCGGTTTCACCGGCGGCCATTTTCTCCGCAACTGGTATGACGCGGGGTTCCGCACCTTGGTGCTCAACGGAATCGCGTGGACCGCGGGGCTGACGGTGCCGCCCGGCGGCGTACCGCCGGGCGACCCGCGGGAACCGCTCCATGCGACGCTCGACGAGTCGATCGCGCGCGGGGACGTGGCCGATGTGCGACGTCACTTGGATCGTGACCCGGCGCTGGTGAACGGTTCGGAGCGGTCGCGGATGCGACCCCTGCATCAGGCGATTCTCCGGCGGCGGGTCGAGGTGGCTCGCCTGCTGCTGGCACGCGGAGCCGACCCGCGTCTGACCGACGCATCGCAGCGGTCACCGCTGCACATGGCGGTCGAGCGCGGCGATGCGGCGCTGGTCGATGTGCTGCTCGAAGCGCGCGCCGACGTGAACGTCCGGGACAAGGCGGGTTGGACGCCGCTGCACCATGCGGGCGCGAAAAACCAACTCGAGATCGCCCGGCATCTCTTAGCTGCAGGAGCCGATGCGCGGGTCCTCAGCGAACTTGGCGGCACGGCGCTTCACGAGGCGGCGGTCGGCGGCGGGCCCGAGTTGCTCCGACTCTTGATCGACCGCGGGGCGGATCCGGCGGTGGTGTCAAAGACCGGAGTGACCGCCTTGGATCTTGCGCGCCAGTACGGCAATGCGGCGGGTGCGGCCTTCCTCGAAGGGGTGACGCCTCCGCGCTAGATGCGGCGCGGCGGCGCGGCCCGGAACGAGTCGCCCGCACGGCCGGCGAGGGTGAACCTCCCCGGATCGCTAGTGTCCGCGGCGGGCGAGTTCACGCCAGCGTGTCCGTTCCGCCTCAAGCGCGCGTCGGATACCCTCCCACGCGGCGGCGGGCGCGGTGCGTCGCAGCCCGGTGCGGAAGAGCAGGAGGTGCAGCGCGGCGAGCGCAGTCTGCGGGGACCGCGGTGACGTCCACGTCCGGTCGAGTTCGTCCGCCGCCCAGCGCCGGACGGCGAGGGAGGCAATCGCATCGCTCCAGCGATCAAACAGCCGGCGGGTGTTCTCCTCGTCGTGGTCTCGCCGTCCGGGTGAGGCGCTCACATGGTGCCGCACGCAACTGTCGAGGGCGACGCCGACGCTCCGGCCGAGGGCGCGGGCGCGCAGGCAGAGGTCGATGTCCTCGCAGCCATTCCGGTAGCGCTCGTCGAATCCGCCGAGTTGCTGCCAGAGATCCCGGTCGATCAGGAAGCAGGCGCCCGTCACCGCGTCGGTCCGCTCGAACCTACCTTGCGTCCGGAAGGGGAGGTCGCGGACGTGTTCGGGTTTGCCCTTGGGTCCGAATCGGATCCCGGCATGGTCGACCGCGCCGGAGTCCCAGCGGCGCTGGACGTTGCCCGTGATGCCCGCGCTGGCGCCGAGACGGGCGTGGGCGCGGAAAAGCGGCTCGACCCAGCCGGGCGCGAACTCCAGGTCATTGTTCAGGAAGAGCAGGTGCCGGCCCGTCGCCGCCTGCGCGCCCCGGTTGTTGGCGACCGCATACCCGTGGTTCGTGTCCAGCAGGATCACGCGCTGTTGCGGCCCGACCGGCAGGCGGGCGAGCCACTCCCGGGTGGCGTCCTGGCTCGCATCATCGACGAGGATGAGTTCGTGCGAGACGCTCGCCGGCCACGTGCTCGCGAGGCTGCGCAGCATCGCCTGCGTCAGCGGCAGGCAGCCGTGGAGACAGACGACGACCGAGACGGCGGGGGCGGCGGGGGTGGGGCCGTCCACGGTGAAGGGCCTAGGCGAGGAGACGGCGCAGGTAGTCGCCGTAACCGGACTTGCCAAGGCGCTTGATCTGGGCCTCGAGACCAGCCCGGTCGAGCCAGCCCTGCCGCCAGGCGATTTCCTCGAGGCAGGCGATCTTCAGGCCCTGACGGTTCTCGATGACGTGGACGAACTGCGCGGCCTCGAGAAGCGAGTCGTGGGTGCCGGTATCGAGCCACGCGGTGCCGCGGCCGAGCACCTCGACGTTCAGTTGACCGCGCTCGAGGTAGAGTCGGTTCAGGTCGGTGATCTCCAACTCGCCGCGGGCGGATGGCTTCAGGTTGCGCGCGAGCGCGACGACCTCGCGATCGTAGAAGTAGAGGCCGGGGACGGCGAAGTTCGACTTTGGTCGGGCGGGCTTCTCCTCGAGCGAGAGAACGCGACCGTCGGAGGCGAATTCGACGACCCCGTAGGACGTCGGGTTGGCGACGTGGTAGCCGAAGACGGTGGCTCCTTCCTCACGTGCGCTGGCGGCTTGGACCGAGCGCGCGAAGTCGTGTCCGTAAAAGAGATTGTCGCCGAGCACGAGGGCCGACGGCAGTCCGTCGGTAAGGAAACCGCAGTCCGAGGCGATGATGAAGGCTTGGGCGAGGCCGTCGGGACTCGGTTGCTCGGCGTAGGAGAGCTGGAGCCCGAATTGCTCACCGGTTCCGAGCAGGCGACGGAAGAGCGGCAGGTCCTGCGGCGTGGAGATCACGAGGATCTCGCGGATGCCGGCCAGCATGAGCACCGACAGCGGGTAGTACACCATCGGCTTGTCGTAGATCGGCATCAGCTGCTTCGAGACCGCGATGGTGAGCGGGAAGAGCCGGGTGCCGGATCCGCCGGCGAGGATGATGCCGCGGCGCGAACCGGAGCCCGCGGACGTGGACGAGGACGAAGAGGACGAGGGAGTCACGGGTAGGAGGAGGCTCACGGGGCGGTGCCGAGACGCTGGCGCTGGTACTTGCGCCGGGTGATGTCGGCCGTCCACTCGCGGTGCTGGAGATACCAGTCGACGGTCTTCACGATCCCGGTGTCGAAGTTCTCCTGGGGGGACCAGCCGAGTTCGCGACGGATCTTGGTGCTGTCGATTGCGTAGCGGCGGTCGTGGCCGGGGCGATCGGTCACGAAGGTGATCTGCTCGGCGTAGGAGCGGGCGTCGGCGCGCGGGGACTTTCCGTCGAGGAGGGCGCAGATGCGCCGGACGATCTCGAGGTTGGGGCGTTCGTTGAGTCCGCCGACGTTGTAGGTCTCGCCGACGCGCCCGCCGCGGAGGGCGAGCCAGATCGCGCTCGCGTGGTCCTCGACGTAAAGCCAGTCGCGGATCTGCTGGCCGTCGCCGTAGACCGGCAGCGGCTTGCCCTCCAGTGCGTTGAGGATCATCAGCGGGATCAGCTTCTCCGGAAAGTGGTAGGGACCGTAATTGTTGGAGCAGTTGGTCGTGACCACCGGAAGCCCGTAGGTGTGATGGAAGGCTCGGACCAAGTGATCGCTGGCGGCCTTGGAGGCGGAGTAGGGAGAGTTGGGCTCGTAGGGCTGCGTCTCGTCCCAGGGTGCCTCGCCTGGTTCGAGGGAACCATAGACCTCATCCGTCGAGACGTGGAGGAAGCGGAAGGCCCGCCGGAAGTCGGCGTCGAGCGCTGACCAGTGGCGCCGCGTGGCGTTGAGCAGGCGCAGCGTGCCGACCACGTTGGTCTGGAAGAAAGGTTCAGGCGAATCGATGGAGCGGTCGACGTGGCTCTCGGCGGCGAAGTTGACGATCGCGTCGATCCGATGCTCAGCGAGCAGCTTCGCGACGAGCGCCTCGTCGCCGATGTCGCCTTGAACGAAGACGTACCGCGGATCGGACGCGAGATCGGCGAGATTGGCTGGATTTCCCGCGTAGGTGAGCAGGTCCAGATTAACCAGGCGCTGGACCGATGACGGGGATTCGCTGAGGCGCTGGCGGATGAAGTTGCTGCCGATGAAGCCGCAGCCGCCGGTGACGAGGAGATGCATGGGCGGAAAAGGGAGGGGTTAGGCCGCCTGCCAGTCGCGCAGCGAACGCCGGACGGCGTCGTGGACCTCGCTGAGGTGGATCCCGGCGGCAGCGAGCTTGGCGGAACTCATCAGGCAGTTGCTGCGCGGCGTCTTCGCGGCGGTGCGCATGAATTCGGCCTCGTCGGTGAAGAACTCGAATGACTTCGTGCACACCCCGCTCTCCTGGATCAGGCGGACGACCTCCCGCGTGGTGACGTGGCCCGGGTTGGTGACGTTGTAGGTCCCGAACGGGATGCGTTTCTCCCAGCAGGCGAAGCAGGAGCCGACGAATTCGTGGAGGTGCGAAATGGAGTTGGCCGCCTCGAGGAGCCGGGAGTAGCGCATCAGCTTGGTGAGGTAGTTGCGCGGACTGTCGACGTGGTCGAACGGGATGCGGAGACGCCAGACGTAGACGTCGGGATGACCGGCGAGGACCTCCTCGCCGAGTGCCTTCGAGCCGCTGTAGAACGAGCAGTTGTTCTGACGGAAGGTGAAGTTCGGGGCGTCGTCCTCGGTGAACCCCGAGCCGTCCGCGCGCGCGCCGGTGAAGATGCAGCCGCTCGAGACGTGACCCCACGGCACCCCGGCATCCTCGCAGGCCTCGGCGATGAGGCCCGGCAGGACGGCGTTGCCCTGCAGGCACTCGGCCTTGTGCAGCTCGCACGCGTCGACGTTCGGTTTGCCGGTGTAGCCGGCGGCGTTGATCACGAAGGTGGCCCGGTTCTCGCGCAGCGCGGCGGCGAGGAGCGCGGGGTTGGCGTAGTCCAAGTCTGCCCGGCGGATGTTCCGGAAGGCGACGCCCTTGCGGGCGAGGTGCTGCTGGAAGGCCTGACCAACGTAGCCGGAGCCGCCGAGGAGGAAGATCATGGGGACTCCACAGCGTTGGGCAGGGAGCCGGAGCGAACAAGGCGAAAGTCCGTCGATCCGCGTCGGGGCGGCGGACCCCTCCCGAGAAAGGTCTGGCCCCCCGGGAGCCCTCCCGGCACGCTGCCGGGTTTCCGCCGCTGGCGTCGTCGTCATGCTCCTCTGGGCTTACCGCATTCTCTTCGCGCCGGCGCTGGTGCTGCTCGCGCCGCGCTACCTGTGGCGCATGCGCCGCCGCGGCGGCTACGCGGCGGGGTTCGCGGAGCGATTCGGCGCGACCGCATGGATCCCGCCGCGCCGGCCCGGCGTGCGGCGACTGTGGATCCAAGCGGTGAGCGTCGGCGAGTTGCTCGCGATCGCTCCCCTCCTCGAGGCACTTGCCAGGGAGCCGGACGTGGAGGTGGTGCTGACCTGCACAACCAGCACGGGGCGGGCGCTGGCGGAGCAGCGGTACGCGGGTGTGACTGTGGCGCGCGGGTACTTTCCCCTCGATTTCTGGCCCATCGCCGCCCGCGTGTGGTCGGCCCTCTCGCCGGATCTTCTCCTTCTGGCCGAGGGTGAACGCTGGCCCGAGCACCTTGCGCAGGCGCGCCGACGGGGAGTCAAGGTGCTTTGCTTCAACGCGCGCCTGAGCGACCGCAGCTTCCGGCGGATGCTCGCTCTGCGCTGGGCGGTCCCGCGCCTCCTTCGCGGCGTCACCCGTGTGCTGGCGGCTTCGCCCGCTGACGCGGCTCGGTTTGCGGAGGTGGGCTTCGACCCCGGCACGGTGAGCGTGACGGGCAACCTGAAGCTGGACGTGGCTCCGGAGTCCATCACGGGGCCGGAGGCCGAGGCGTTGCGCTCGGACCTGGGATTCGCCGGGAACGACCCGATTCTCCTCGGTTCCTCGACGTGGCCGGGTGAGGAGGCAGTGTTGCTCGACGTGTTCCAGCGCCTCAAGCAGCGTGGCCACGCGGTCCGGTTGCTGCTGGTTCCGCGGCATGCCGAACGCCGGGATCAGATCGTTTCCCTGCTGGCGGAGTCCCAGCTGAGCTTTCACGTGCGCTCAAGCGGGCCTGCCCCGGCGGATGCGGAGGTGACGCTGGCGGACACGACCGGCGAGTTGCGGCGACTGACTGCGTTGGCGGCGATGGTCTTCGTCGGCAAGAGCCTGCCCCCGCACGGCGAAGGACAAACTCCGATCGAAGCCGCGGCGGCAGGCCGTCCGATCGCGATGGGTCCGGGCATGTGGAACTTTCGCGAAGTCTCGGCTGGCCTCGTCGCGGCCGGAGGAGCGGTGTGGGTCGGATCGGCGGCGGAGATTGCGGCCGTGGCGGACCGCTGGCTAAGGGAGCCGGCGGCGCGCGCGGCTGCCGGCTTGGCTGCAAGCGGGTGGCATCGCGTCAACCGGGGTGCGCTGCAGCGCACCCTGGAAGTGATCCGGGCGGAATGGGGCTGACGCAAGGAACCGCCGTTTTAAGTTTGCCGGGAGCGGTGGCGGGCGTAGAACCGACGTTTTGTCTGATGCAGACTCACGGTCCCAAACGTGTCTACACCCCTCGGTCCGTGGAGTTTTGGTTCGGCAAACTGGCCGGTGAATGGGAGAGCGCGTTCACGGAAAGGCAGTTGGATGAAGGCGCAAAAATCTACCGCGAAGGCGAAGTGCGGGAGTTGGAGCTCACGGATCACGACGCGATCGTCCACCGCCGGGTGGAGAAGCGGGATGAGTATGTGGTGATCGAGTGGGATTCGGCCGGCCTGCGGGTCCGATCATCGACCACGGATGCGGAGGTGTCGCGGGCGCTGGCGGTGGCTGGCTTGCACGAAATTGAGGAGTTGGTGGCGGACGAAATCTCGCCGCTGCCCGATGACTTTCCGGCCGGCGGCGTCCCAGCCGGGGGCGAGAAACCGTCGCTGGGGTCCCGTCCGCCCCTGCCCCTGCGGGATTCACGTGCCACGGCGCCCGTAAAGCCGGGTCTGGCGCGTCCGGCGGCGGGTCCGGTTGTGGCGGGCGGCGCGGCGCGGCCCCTTGTTTTGACGTTCGTGACGCGGGTGGAAGGTCTGATCTTCCAGGCGCACTGGCGGAATCCGGATGGCGGCCGCTCGCCGGCGCATGGGGCGGCGGCGCATGCCCCGGGCGTTCCGCACGTGTCGTCGGCGGAGCGGGCGAAGTTGATCGGTCTCGCGGCGTATGCCCGCAAGGCGCACTTCGCGTACCACACCGACGCCGGGAGCTACACGCTCTCCTCGGTGGTGGAGATTCCCAATTTCCTGAAGGTGACGCTCCCGGCATGGAAGCGTCTCTTTGCGGTCGAACTCGACGAAGCCTCCGTGCGTCTCCTGCGCGGACCGCTGTCGATCGAGGTCGAGGCGGTCGCGGAGCGGCGGGGGGGACGCGGCGGAGCGGCGGGCACGCTGGACCTGCGCTGGATTTTCCGAGCGGGCGAGCGCCTGTTGACGGATGAGGAAGTGGCGCTGGTCACGCGCAGCGGCACCAACCCGATGATTCTGCCCAGCCTCGGCATCGTGACCCTGCCGGCGGAGAAGCTCGCGTCGGTGGCGGCGTGGCAGCGGAACGTGGCGGAGACCCATGCGGATGGATCGCTCTCTCCGTACCTGATCTTCTCCCTCTTCAACGACACCAAGCTCAAGCTGACGCTGTCGCCGGAACTCGAGGCATGGCGCCAGCGCGTCCTCGCGGCGACCTGCGAACCGCCCTCGCTCCCGTCCTGGCTGCGCCCGTACCAGCGCCGCGGCGTCGAGTGGATGAGCCACCTCTGCGACGTCGGATGTCACGGTCTGCTGGCGGACGAGATGGGTCTCGGCAAGACGCTCCAGGTCCTGTCGCTGCTCGCCTCGCGGGCCGTCGCCGGTCGCCCGCACCTCATCGTGTGCCCCGCGAGCGTGGTTCCGGTGTGGCGGGAGGAGATCGCCAAGTTCTTCCCGGAGTTCGCGGTCGACGTGCTGAAGACCGGGCATGACTTCGCCCAGCGCAAGGATCCCGTGATCTGGCTGGCGAGCTACACCCAGCTCCGCAAGCACCGCGCGCTCTTGGAGGGCACGGAGTTCGGCTATGCCATCCTCGACGAGGGGCAGTTCATCAAGAATCCCGACGCCAAGGTGACGCAGACCTGCTTTGCGATCCGCGCCCGGCACCGGATCGTCCTCACCGGGACGCCGCTTGAGAACCGGCAACTCGATCTTTGGAGCATCTTCCGTTTTCTTCTGCCGGGGCTTCTCGGGTCGCGGGCCGGATTTGAGGCGGCGCTTTCCGGCGACCGCGCCGGTACGCTCGAGCGCTTGCGCGCGCAGCTGGCGCCGTTCATCCTCCGCCGGACCAAGAACGAGGTCGCGACCGAGCTGCCTCCGAAGGTGGAGATGGAGCTGATCTGCCCCATGACCGACGTGCAGCGCGCGGAGTACGCCCGCATCTGCACCGAGGGCCTGCAGCGTCTGGGTGACGACGTTGGCGCGGCGATGCGCGAGAAGAGCTTCGGTTTCCTCGCGCTTCTCACGCGACTTCGGCAGGCCTGCTGCGACCCGGACATGCTGCCCTGGCTGCATGCGCCGCTGAGCGACTCGGGCAAGCTCAACCTTCTCGTCGAGAAACTCGCGGAGGTCGTCGGCAGCGGGCACAAGGTCGTGATCTTCTCGCAGTTCGTGATGCTGCTCGACCGCGTGCGGCTGGCGCTGGCGCAGAGTTTCCCGGATCTGCCGCGCTACGAACTCACCGGCATGACGCTTGACCGCCTCAAGCCGGTTCAGGCCTTCCAGACCGCGCCCGGAGCGGCGGTCATGCTCGTCTCGCTCAAGGCCGCCGGCACGGGCATCACCCTGCACGCGGCGGACTACGTCTTCTTGCTCGACCCGTGGTGGAACCCGGCGGTCGAGGCCCAGGCCGTGGATCGCGTGCACCGCATTGGCCAGAAGAGCACCGTCTTCGTGTACCGGATGGTCACGGCGGGCACGATCGAGGAGCGCATCGAGGCGCTCAAGGCCTCGAAGAAGGATCTCTTCGACCGGCTGGTGGGAGGACTCGGCGGCGACTTCGATCTCAGTCAACATTTTACCTCGTTGCGCGAACTGACTCAGCTGACCAGCGCAGCGACGGAGACGACGGAGCAACCAGCCGAGTTTGTCGCCGGATCGTAACGTTTGTGCCGGGACGGTGCCGGCCGCGTAACGTGTTCGCGAACCGGTTGAATTCGGTTTGTCTGCGGATTTGACCGCCGACGAACTCCGGGCCCATGCCGCTGCGCTGGTCCCGATTCTTCCGACTCTTGGTTTCTCTGCTCTTCCTTGCTGCACTCGCCGGAGTCTCCGGTGCGTGGGCGCAGGACGCTGCCGCAAATGGTCGGATCGCGGGCAAGATCCTCAACGCCAGCACCGGCATGTCGGTGCCGAGTGCGACGGTGACGGTCGCGGGGACAGGTCTCAGTGCGACGACGGCCCTCGACGGTTCGTACGTGCTCGATGACGTCCCGGCCGGAACGCAGGATGTATCAGTGACTCGCGACGGCTACCAAACCGCGAACGTCACCGGGGTGGTGGTCACGGCTGGAGAAACGGCCCGCATTGATGCGCCCCTCAACCCCGTCGCCGAGCAGATCATCACCATGGAGGCCTTCTCCGTCGCGGCGGCGGTCGTGCAGCAGTCGGGCCTGGGTCTCCTCCTGACCCGTCAGAAGGCCGTGGCGGTGAGTGACGCGATCGCCTCCGACGAGATCAGCCGCCTCGCGGTGGGCAATGCCGCAGAGGCGCTTGGCAAGACTCCCGGGACCTCGGTGGTGGACGGAAAGTACGTCGTGATCCGCGGCCTGGGTGACCGGTACACGAACACGCAGATGAACGGCACCTCGGTCCCGAGCGCGGACCCGGACCGTCGGGCGGTGCAGTTGGATCAATTTCCCAGCGACGTGATCGACAGCATCACCACGCTCAAGTCGTTCACGCCGGACCAGCCGGGGGCCTTCTCCGGTGGCAGCGTCAACATCAAAACGAAGTCTTTCCCGGAGGAGTTCTTCCTCACGCTGTCCGCGAAGACGGCCTTCACCACCACCGTGACCGGCGAACCGATCCTCGGGGTGCCGGGCGGCGGCAAGGGTTGGCAGGGGCGCGACGACGGCACCCGGGGGCTTTCGTCGGCCGTGCCGAATCCGATGCCGCCCTCCCTCACGACCACCACGGCGCAACTCGCGGCGCGGACCGGGAACTTCGGTCCGGCGGAGCAACTCGACGCCCTCTCGAAGGGCTTTCACAACGCCACGTTCTTCCCCCGCAGCCGGAAGGCCCGGCCGGACTCGGGCTTCGGCGTGGCGATTGGGGACAGCATCTCGCTCGAGAACGGACAAACTTACGGTTACGTCGCGAGCCTCTCCTACGAGCGCTCGACGCAACACTACACGGACGGCATCACGGGCCGCTACGCGCAGGGCAGCGTCAACCCGGCGAGCCCAAGCTTCGTCGACATCAGCCGCGTCTTCACGACGGACGTCTCGGCCTATAACTTCGCCGCGGCTTACCGTCAGTTCCCGAACGTTCCCGGAGGAAAGCCGGCGTTCGGCGTCACCCAGAGCTCGGAGAACGTCGACTGGGGGTCGTATCTTCAACTCTCTTGGCGTCCCCGCTACAATCACGAGTTCGTTGCGACCTTCTTCCACAACCAGTCCGCGGAGGATCGCGTGCAGCGCGGCGTCGGTGAGGCGGTGCGCTCCGATTCCGGCGGCGAGTTCCGCGAGAACTACGACCTGCTCTATACGGAGCGAGGCGTCACCTCGTTCCAGCTCTCCGGCAAGAGCAACCTCGAGTCGTGGAACGACGCCACCCTGGAGTGGCGGGCGTCGCTCAGCCGCAGCACGCAGGACCAGCCCGACTACCGCAATTTCGAATTCAAGTGGAGCTTCACCCTGCAGGAGTTCGATCCCTCGGGGATCACGAACAGTCGCTACTTCCGCGAACTGCAGGAGGAGTCCCGCGACGTCGCGGTGGATTTCACCCGTCCGTTCGCCCTCGCCGGCGGGCGCAGCTTCACGCTGAAGACCGGATTGGCGCACACGGACGGTGACCGCACGAACCGCGAGCGCGCGTTTTCGATCGAGGGCGCAAATACCCGCACGCGTGCCTCGATCGAGGCATACCCGAACCCGGTGGGCATCACCGCCCGCACGCCGAACAGCGTCGCTTTTGGCACGGTGATGCGGGAAATCCCGGCGAACCTGAACTACGACGGCGAGCAGACCTTCACCGCTGGCTATGTGATGGGTGACTACCAGTGGAGTTCCGCGTGGCGCGCCATCGGCGGCCTGCGCTACGAGCGCACGGAGCTGAGCACCCGGCCCCTGCCGGTCCCGGGAGTGACGGTGCGCCGCGGGGAGATCCGGCAGTCGGACGCGCTGCCCGCCGTCGCGCTGGTCTGGACGCCCCGCGAGCGTCAGAACATCCGGGCCTCGTACGGCCGGACCCTCGCGCGCCCCACCTTCCGTGAACTCGCGGACGTCGTGAACTACGAAGCTTTCACCGATGAATTCATCGGCGGCAACCCGGACCTTGAGCTGACGATGATCGACAACCTTGACCTCCGTTGGGAACGCTTTCCCCGCGGTGGCGAAGTGCTGGCGGCGAGCCTCTTCTGCAAACGGCTGCAGAACCCGATTGAGCAGATCTTCGCGGATGGGCGCATCTTTCCGAACAACGTGGAGACCGGCACGGTCTACGGCGTCGAGCTGGAGGCCCGCCGCAAGCTCGATGTTCTCAATGCACGTCTTGAGAACGTGACGGTCGGTTTCAACGCCTCGCTGATTGCCTCGGAGGTGAAGATCTCGCCCCGCGAGCTGAAGCTGATCCGGGCGGTCTTTCCGCAGGCGAAGGACACCCGGGCGCTGTTCGGCCAGTCGCCGTACCTCGTGAATCTCGACGTGTCGTGGGCCGTCCCGGCGTGGGGATCGACCTTCACCGGCATTTACGGTGTGTCGGGAGAGCGACTCGACCTCGTCACCACCGGGGCGCTTCCCGATGTCTTTGAGCAACCGGCCCCGGCCGTCGACTTCGTCTGGTCCCAGCGGCTCAGCCGCCGCTTCAAGCTCAAGGTGACGGCTAAGAACCTCCTCGATCCGGCGCGGGAGAAGACGCTGGAGCATGCGGGGGTGATCTACCGTTACCAGAGCTTCCACCGCGGGCGCACCTTCAGCGCCGGCGTCACCTACGAATTCAACTGATTCTCCGTCTGGCACTCCACCATCGAAAGATAAATCCATGAAGCTCGCTCCCCGAATCCTCGCCGCGGTCGCCGCGGCGTTCGTGCTCGCCATCTCGGCGCACGCGCAGAACGTGATCGTGCCACGCACGATCACCACGAACACCACGTGGACCAAGAACAACACGTACTTCCTTGAAGGCTACGTGTTTGTGACGAACAACGCCACCCTGACCATCCAGCCTGGTACGGTGGTCAAGGGCCGCGTCTCGAGCGGCGCTACAGCGGCGGCGCTGGTGATCACCCGCGGGTCGAAGATCGTCGCGGACGGCACCAAGGAAGAGCCGATCGTCTTCACGTCCGAGCTGGATCAGCTCAACGGCAACCTCGGCCCGCAGGATGTGGGTCTGTGGGGCGGACTGATCGTTCTGGGTAACGCCTCGATCAACTCCCGCGCCAACAACCAGCCGGCCGGTTCCCCCGCCCAGGACCAGGTCGAGGGCTTGTCGGTGACCGGACCGGAGGTCGAGTACGCCACCTTTGGCGGAACGAATGACGCCGACAACTCCGGTGTTCTCCGCTACGTCTCGCTCCGTCATGGCGGCGCGCGCATCGGCGGCGACAATGAGATCAATGGCATCACGCTTGGTGGTGTTGGTTCGGGCACCGTCATGGAGTACGTGGAAGTGTTCGCGAACAAGGACGACAGCTTCGAGTGGTTCGGCGGCACGGTGAACGCCCGCTACCTCGTCTCGGCGTTCGGCAACGACGACAGCTTCGACGTTGACCAGGGCTTCCGCGGCACACTGCAGTTCCTGTTCTCGATCCAGACCGACATCACGGCGGACCGCGGCGACAAGGGTCTTGAACTCGACGGCGCGACGGCTCCGCTCGACGCGACGCCGCGCGGCCGCGTGACCATCGCGAACGGCACCTTCATCGGCATCGGGCCTTCCGGCGGCAGCAACACTGCGGCCAACATCCGCGATGCGGTCGAGGCGACCCTGGTGAACAACGTCTTCGTCAACTTTGCCAAGGCGATCGACATCGAGGACGATGTCCGCGGCCCCATCGGCACTCCGGTCCTTCCGGCTCCGGTCATCTCCAACAACGTGTGGTTCAGCCATGTCGCGGCCAACAACACCCCGGCCGGCCTCAACGCCCGTCCCACCGGCGCGATCAATGCGAGCACGTACTTCTCCGACGCAGCGCTGGACAACCAGATCGTGAATCCGAACCTGCGCTCGATCTCCTACACCAACAACCGGCTGCTCGACCCGCGTCCCGCCACCGGCAGCGCCGCGCTCTCGGGCGCGGCCACGGTTTCGGGCTCCGGCCTGACGCAGGTGTCCTACAAGGGCGCCTTCGGCACCACGAACTGGGCGGCGGGCTGGACGAAGCTGTGGACCGACGGCTACTTCGACCTCGCAAGCGCGGGAACCACGGATGTCGCCGTGATCCCGGACTCGACCTCGAAGTTCGTGAACATCGCGACGCGTGGCTTTGTGAGCTCGGCCTCCGGTCAGGAACTGATCGCCGGCTTCGTGGTGCGGGGCAACCAAGCCCAAACCGTCCTGATCCGCGTCGCTGGTCCCGGACTCGCCCAATTCGGCGTTGCCGGCACGCTCGCCGATCCGGTGCTGGAGCTCTATAAGGAGACGACCAAGATCGGCGAGAACGATGACTGGTCCGGCCAGCAGAGCGTCAACCTCGCCGCCCAGGTCGGGGCCTTCGCCCTCACTGTGGGCAGCCGTGACGCGGTGCTCGTGACCAACCTCCAACCGGGCGGTTACACCGTCCAGGCGAAGGGCAAGGCCGGAGCCTCCGGATCCGTGCTGCTTGAGGTCTACGAAGTGGACTAAGGATTGACAGTTGTTTTGCAAGAAGGCCCCGGAGGCGTGGAATGCGACTCCGGGGCCTTGCTTATAAGCTGCCGATTATGAATGCGTTGCGCGGACGACGGAGGAGCAGGCGTTTTACCCGCTTGTCACACGTCCGTCACCGGTTTGTAACCTTCGGCCCCCAAGGTCGTGCATGTCGGTTTCGTTACGTTCGTAACACTCCCATCCACGACTCGATGTTCACCCTCATCCGTTCGCTCGCCTTGGCGGGCTTGCTCTGCTCCACGATCACGCTGGTCCATGCTCAGGACAGCGGGGCGCTGATCATGGCCCTTGTGCGCAAGGGAATCCTGACGGATCAGGAGGCGGAGGACATCCGGGCGGAGTTGCTGCGCGAAGCGGCGGTGGTTCCGGCTCCGGCTTTCGCGGGCGGAAAGACCACTCAGCGGCTGAGCGTTGGGCTGCGCCTGCAGGCCCAGTATGCTTACCTCGACACCGATCTGGTGGGCGGCCTGGCGGATCCGGCGGCGACGAACCACGCGTTCCTGCGCCGGGTCTACTTCACGCTGAAGGCGGGCTTGGTGGGCGATTGGGCGGCCGTGATGACGTACGATTTCGCGTCGGGCGGCTATGACGAAGCGATCCTCGAGTGGAAGCCGAAGCCCGATGTGACCTTCAACTTCGGTCTCCGCAAGGTGAGCACGGCCTTTGAAGAGCGCTCTACCAGCGGCAATCTGCGCTCCTTGGAGCGTTCGTCGGTCACGCGCTACTTCGTCGAGTCCAACAACGGTCGCCGTCTGGCGGCCGCGGGCTACCGCATCGGGGCGTTTGTGGACGGCCGCCTTGGAAACTCAGGCTTCTTCTACAACGCCGCCATCACGAATCCGGAAAAAGTGGACACCTTCTCGGGAGCGTCCTCGGCGGGCGATGCGACCAACAACCGTCCGGCGCTGTGGGTGGGCGTGGGTTACGGAAAGACGGTGCCGGGATTCGCGTGGACCACCGGTGTGAGCGCGGGGCAGGTGCCGGATCAGGGAGGGTGGGGAACCACCAACTTCGGCCGCGGTCATGATCTCTCGCTTTACTCCGCCTTCTTCGAGGTGACCGCGGAGCGGTACACCCTGATGGCGGAATTCCTGCAGGCGGAGGTGGATCGGGGCGTGTCCGCGACGCGGGATGCGAGGCCGCGCGGCTATTTCATCCAACCTTCCTTTTTCGTGAACGAGACGCTGGAGGTGGTGGCACGTTACGCGTCGCTCAACACCGATGGACGGGGCGTGACCTTGGGCGACGTGATTCGCTCGGCGCCCTCTGGCGGAACGATGAACCGCAGCGCCGAGTGGTACGCGGGGTTCAACCTCTATCTCAAAGGAAATGATCTCAAGTACCAGCTTGGCCTCGTGTCCGCCAAGACGAAGGATCCGTTGACCGGCGGGCCCGCGGAGGCCAAGACCGCCGGTGTGCGCTCCCAACTCCAAATCCAGTTCTAGCCCCGTCCGCCCCGCTTCATCCCGCCTCAACGCAACTCCCTCATGAAACTCACCCCCACCCTTCTTCTCGGCGCGCTCGCCCTCTCGTTGCCACTCGCGGCCCAGCGTCTGGTTATCAAGGGCTCGGATACTCTCGGCGCCAAGCTGATCCCGCAGATCGCTGAGGAGTACCGGGCCCGGCACCCCGGCGTGTCCTTTGAGATCGCCGCCGAGGGCTCCACGACCGGCATCGCCGCGATCACCGACGGTACGGCGCAGATCGGCATGTCGTCGCGCCGCGCCCGCCCCACCGAAGTGTCGGCCGCGCAGGCCAAGGGCGTCGTTCTCAAGCCCACCATCGTGGTCTATGACGGGATGGCGGTGGTCGTCCACGCCGACAATCCGGTCAAGGCGCTGACCAAGCGTCAGGTCGAGCAGATCTTCACCGGTGCGGTCACGGATTGGTCGGGGGTCGGTGGCAAACCGGGGCCCATCTCGGTCTACACGCGCAACACTTCGTCGGGCACCTACTCCGACTGGAAGGAACTGGCGATGAACAAGAAGGACTACGCCAAGTCCTCCCAGAAACTGGCCGGCAACGAACAGATCGTCGCCGAGGTTGCCCGCAATCCGAATGGAATTGGCTATGTCGGCCTCGCTTACCTGTCAGCCCCGGGGATCCATACGGCGTCAATCGACGGCCAGACGCCAAGTGAGGAGGCGATCCGTTCCCATAAGTATCCCTATGCGCGCCCGACGTTCTTTTACACCAACGGCGAGCCGGCGGGTGAGGCCGCGCGCTTCATTGACTTCGTGCTCGGACCCGAAGGCCAGATCATCGCCCGCAAGGTCGGCTTTGTGACCCGCAACTGACGCCTCGCTCGAGCTGTCGCGACTGATCCTCCCTCCGCATGGCCGAATCCACTCCAGCGCCGGATTTCCCGGTCACGAAGCGACGCCTGCGCTTCTTCGGGCTGACCTCCGACGAACTGGTGCAGTTGTTCTTCCGGGGTAACGCCATGGTGTCGGTCCTGGTCCTTGCGCTGATCACGCTGTTCCTTTTCAAGGAGGGTCTGGCGTTCTTCGGCCAGAACCAGCGCAATCTCGAGGTCTACCGGCGGGCCGGACTGGACTACGTCGACCAATTGCGGCAGCAGGAGCAGGACCACACCGCGTTGAACCGCTATCTGCTGGAGGTACGGATGAAGGCGGTGGCGGATCTCGCCGGTCCGCAGGGGCTGTCGGTTGAGGCGGTCAACCAGCGACTGGAGGCCTTTGACCAGTACTCGATCCGGTTCGACGACGCGATTGCGCCGCTGCGGGGGCTGGTCTCGGAGCTTTCCGAGACGGCATCTGCGATCAAGACGAAGTTCTACATCAACGAGGACAAGCGGACGGAGCAGCGGCAACTGCGGGCGGCCGGGCGGGCGGATGAGGCGGCGCGGGTTGCGGTGGAGGAGGTGGACTTTGCCCGCGAGATTGAACCGATCCTTGCCTCCCGGGAAGTGTACCTTGAGATCAACCGGGGCCTCTCCCGCGAGTTGCAGGAGATTGCGGTGTTGGCGCGCGCCGTTCCCGGGGTGCCGGCGGAGCGGATGGAGCGCTTTGCGGGATGGGTGGTGCAGTATGTCGCGGGCTTCCCCGCGATCGAGCAGCGCCTTGCCACGTGGGATCATCGGGAGCCGGTTTCACTGCTGCGCTCCTTCTCCGCGTTCATCTTTGGGCGGCAGTGGCTGACGGCGAGTTTCTGGCAGGACTGGTACGGAGTCCTGCCCCTGTTCGTTGGCAGCCTGATGGTATCGCTGATCGCGCTGTCGCTTGCGGTGCCGCTGGGCGTCGGAGCAGCGATCTATGTCAACCAGATTGCATCCCCGGCGGAACAGAGGATCATCAAGCCCTGCATCGAGTTCATCGCGGCCTTTCCCTCCGTGGTGCTGGGATTCTTCGGCATCGCCGTGCTCGGCGAGTTCCTGCGCTCGGTGTCGGGGGCAGCCTGGCTCGATTGGGTGCCCGGATTCCCGCTGGCGGAGCGCCTCAATGCGCTCACGGCGGGCTGCCTGCTGGGGTTGATCGCGGTTCCCACCATCTTCACGCTGGCGGAGGATGCGTTGCAGAACGTACCCCGGTCGTTCAAGGAGGCCTCGTTCGCCCTCGGGGCCACGCGTCTGCAGACGATCGTGAGGGTCATCATTCCCACGGCGCTCTCGGGCATCATTTCCGCCGTGCTTCTCGGGCTGGGTCGGGTGATCGGGGAGACCATGGTCGTCCTCCTGTGCGCCGGGAACCGGATCGAGATCCCGGACTTCACGGCTGGGTTGGCGGCGTTTTTCCAGCCGGTGCACTCCATGACCGGAATCATTGCGCAGGAGATGGGCGAGGTGGTGCGCGGCGAGATTCATTACCGTGCGCTCTTCGTCGTGGGCATCGTGCTCTTCTTCCTCTCGCTCACGATCAACTTCACCGCGCAGAAAGTCCTGCGTCGCTACCGTCAGCATCCGATCTGAGGCGATGAGCCACGCGAACCACCATCCCTTTCGGGCCAAACCCAGCCTCGGCCGAACCTTCGAGGCCGGCGTCTTCTGGGTGCTGCGCTCCACCGCTTACATCATCCTGCTCTGCGGCGGTTTTGTCTTCGGGGACATTGTGCTCAAGGGCTCCTCCACCGTTTTCCGCACGGAGTTCCCCTTCGTGAACACCACGTTCCTCACCGAGGCGCCGGAGTCGCTGTATGTGTTTGAGCATGACGGCGTGAAGCGGGAAATGGGAGACCGCGAATTCCGTGCCTTCCGCGGGGCCGAGGCGCGCAAGGCCGAAGCGGCCGGGAAGCCGGCCCCGGAGATCAAGGCGACGAGCTATGTCTACTCCGCCGGCGGCATCTATCCCTGCATCGTGGGAACCGTGCTGCTGGTGGTGGGATCGATGTCGATCGCCCTCGCGCTAGGCGTGGCGAGCGCGATCTTTCTCAACGAGTATGCCCGCCAGGGTCGCTTCATCCGGGTTGTGCGCCTGACGATCCTCAACCTCGCGGGCGTCCCGTCGATCGTGTTCGGGCTCTTCGGCATGGGCCTGTTCGTCATCTTTCTCGACTGGAACGTCTCCCTGCTGGCGGGCTGGTTCACGCTCGCCCTGATGGTCCTGCCCGTGGTCATTACCGCTTCGGAGGAGTCACTCAAGGCGGTGCCCCAGGGCTTCCGCGAAGCGTCGCTCGCGCTGGGAGCAACCAAGTGGCAGACGATCCGGAAGGCGGTGCTGCCGTTCGCGCTCCCCGGCATCCTCACGTCCTCGATCCTCGGGATCGCGCGGGTCGCCGGTGAGACCGCGCCGATCATGTTCACGGCGGCGTTCGTGGTGCGGGACAAGCTTCCGTGGCAGGATCTGGAGCGGGCCTCGGACTTCTTCTTCCAAGGCGTGATGGCGCTTCCGTACCATATCTACGTCGTCAGTTCCAAGATTCCCCAGAACGAGTACACCGAGCGCGTGCAGTACGGTACGGCCTTCGTCTTCCTTCTGATCGTCGCCGCCATCGCCACCACCTCGATTGTGCTTCGCGCCCGGTTGCGCCGTCGCTACCGCTGGTAACCGCCGTCCGTCCTCCCTCTCTCATGGCCTCACCGCTTCCTCCGCCCCCGATCGGCTCCTCCGACCGCCGTCCTCCGGCGTCCTCGAAGCCCATGATCGAGATCGGCAACCTCGACTTTCACTACGGCCCGAGCCAGGCGCTCCACGACATCACGCTGAACATCGCCGAGCGCGAGGTCACCGCCTTCATCGGTCCATCGGGGTGCGGCAAGTCGACGCTGCTGCGGTGCCTGAACCGGATGAACGACCTGATTGACGGGGCGCGGATTTCCCGCGGGGCGATCCGGATTCGCGGGGTGGACATCCACCAGCGCGATGTCGAAGTGATGGAGCTGCGGAAGCGGGTCGGGATGGTGTTCCAGAAGTCCAATCCGTTTCCCAAGTCCATCTACGAAAACGTGGTGTACGGTCTGCGCCTTCAGGGCGTGCGGGACAAGACCCGGCTGGATGAGGCGGTCGAGACCTCGCTGCGCGGCGCCGCTCTCTGGGATGAGGTCAAGGATCGGCTCCACGCCTCGGGCCTCAGCCTCTCGGGCGGCCAGCAGCAGCGGCTCTGCATCGCCCGGACGATTGCGATCGAACCGGAGGTGATCCTGATGGATGAGCCCTGTTCGGCGCTCGATCCGATCGCCACCGCAAAGGTTGAGGAATTGATCCACCAGTTGAAGCTCCGGTACACGATCGTGATCGTGACGCACAATATGCAGCAGGCGGCACGCTGCTCCGACCGGACGGCCTTCTTTTATCTGGGGAAACTGATCGAGTTCGCCCCGACCCGCGAAATCTTCATGACGCCGTCGAATCCCCAGACCGAGGCGTATGTTTCGGGTCGCTTTGGTTGATCTCCGGCCTGTAATTCGCTCATTCCCTCCGCATGAAACGATTCTTCGACTCCGAACTCGAGCTGTTCCGCTCGAAGCTGATCCTGATGGGGGAGAGCTCGGTCCGGCAGGCTCGGGACGCGATGAAGTCGCTGGTCGAGGGCGACGTTTCCCTTGCGCAGCGGGTGATTGCCGCTGACGACGAGTTGGACCGGCTGGAGATCGAGATCGACGATGAGGCGGTGCGCTACATGACCCTCCGCTCTCCGGTGGCGACGGAGTTGCGGCTGGTGATCGTCGGAATGAAGGCGTCACATGACCTTGAGCGGGTGGGGGACGAAGCGACGAACATCGCCAAGCGCGTCGTGCGACTGGCCGCGGAGCCGCAGCTGAAGCCCTACGTTGACCTTCCCCGCATGGCGGGCATCGCATTGGAGATGCTGCGGGACGCGCTCGATTGCTTCCTCGACGGTGATGCGGAAAAGGCGCTCGCGGTCTGCCGGCGGGATGCCGAGGTGGATGCCATCAACCATCAGTTGTACCGCGAATTGACCAGCTTCATGATCGAGAAGCCCGGGACGATCAGCCGCGCGCTCGAGCTGATGTTCATTTCGAAGTCGATCGAGCGCATCGCGGACCATGCGACGAACATCGCGGAGGAGATGGTGTACCTCGTCCGGGGTAAGGACATCCGCCACACCGATGAGGTGAAGCGGTCGGGCGGTGCCGCCGCCTTGGCTGGGCCGTCGGACGCCGCCGGGTCAGACACCCGGCGTTGAGAGGCGCGCTCGCCTCTCCATCTGGAACGCGAGGGCGATGAGGCCGGCCCCGGCGATCGCGATCCAGAGATTGACCTCGAACAGCATCCGAAGTCCCCGGGTGGCGAGTTGGCCGGCGACCACGTTGCCGAGAATGGAGAAGGCTCCGGGAACGACCATCACGTAGAGTCCCTGCACCGAGCTGCGGAAGGTATCGCCCGCGAGGGTGTTCAGGTACATCGCGGGAACGATGAAGGCTCCGAGCACGGTGAGGCCGTGGCTGAGTTGCAGGACGATCGCCCAGAACGGTGACGGCAGGTAGGCGAGGATCGCGAGGCGGAGGGCGCAGGCGAGGGCTCCGACGGCGAGGATCTTCGGCAGGGAGAGGTGGTTTCGGAAGCGGTCGAAAAGGATCAGATAGCCGAGTTCAAGCACCACCCCAAGGCTGGCGATCAAGCCGACCCAACGGGGTGCAAAACCCACGACCTCGGTGAGGTACAGGGGATAGAAGCTGTAGTACGCGGCGTTCGTGAAGAGGATCAACCCGGTCCCGAGGCAGAAGAGGAATACCGGCGGCCGGAGGAGGAGGCGCGCGGCGTCGATCGTGGGCAGTCGCCCCCCTCCCGCGGTGGGGGGCAGGGTCCGGGGAAGGCGGCGGGCGTTGAGGAAGCCGAGCGCGGCGGTCACCACCGCAACACCGATCACCGGTTGGGGCATCCCGGCGGTGGCCGCAAGGAAGACCAAGGCGCTGGTGCACAGGAACCCGATGCTGCCCCAGATCCGGACCGAGGGGTAGGTGAGCGGGCGGGCCGCCGGGCGCCGCTGCAGCGTGAAGAAAAGACCGTCGGCGAGCGCACCCTGCGGCTGGTTGGAGGAGCTGCTCAACGCCACCGCCAGGAGGCAGGCGGTGAAGCCGCTGGCCATCCCCAGGCCCGACATGGCGAGGAGGTTCCCGAGGAAGAGAGCCATCACCAGCGGGCTCATGACGCGGAAGCGGTCGGCCAGCAGCGTGAGGATCGGGGGCATCAGGATCGCCCCGGCCTGCGCCAGCGCAAAGATGGTGCCGATGCTGTCCGGGCTCAGTCCCTTGGCGTCCCGCAGGAAAACCGGGAGGTACGGACCGGTGGCCCCAAACATGCCGTGCACAAGGAAGTAGTGCGTGCGCAGGCGGAGGAGTTCCGCGGCGGTGCCGGGCGCATCGGCGGAGGCGGTGTGGCTCATCGGGACTTCGGAGCGGCCGCCAATGCGAGGAGAATGTCCGCCGGCGGGAGAGGCTCGAACTCGATCGCGTGTCGTAAGCCGAACTCGGTTTGGCTCACGGCCGGGACGGCCGAACGGCGAGCGCGTGCTCAAAGACCCAGTCGGCGACGTTTCGGCCCAGTTCCTCCCCGCCGATGCTGGCTGACCGGGTGTGGATACCGCCGAAGACGCGGCTCATGCTCACTTCCCGGGAGGCGTCGGAGAGCTTCGTGAAGTGGCGGATGACTCCGGGTACGCCTTTCGCGGTGGCGTCGAAGGGCACGGCATCGGTTCCCAAGACGCGCGCAAGGAGGCGCGCCGCCGCCCCGGCGTAGGAACTGTGCCCGGCGACGTAGTCCGGATGTGGCGGCGTGATCATCGCGGGCAGGAAATCAGGCTTGGGTCGGTGGTGCGGATTCACCGCCGCCGTCAGTTCGCGAATCGCCGTCTCAGGGCGCCATGTCCGGTAATGGTACTTGGTGTCCCAGCAGGCGATGGCCGCATCGGCGGTGGCGAAGTTGAGCAGTGCGAAGAGGCGTGCTGATTCGCTGAGGGACAGCGCGGCCTGGCGGGTGAGCGTCTGGGCGATGAGGTTCCATTGACCGGCTGGGCTGACGGTGCCGGGGCCTCCGGACCAGAAGATCGAGGTGAGCGTCTGATCGTCGGTGCGGTCGGCGCCCTCGCGGGCGCCCACGCGCGCGACCTCAGCCAACTCCTCCGCGTGTTGGCGGGAATCGACGGCCGTCGGGGGTGGGGACCGAAACTGACTGGCGGATTGCAGGACGAACGGAGTGACTTCGACGAATTGTGGGAAGGCCGCTGGTCGGAAGTCGGGCGGGGCCTCGCGCCACTTGCCGGGTTCCTTGCTGGAGAAGGACCCTCGCGCTGGCTCGCTCCATCCGGTCTTGGCTCGAACGGCAAGCACGCGTTCGGCTGCGGCGCGCCCGTCGGCGAGGCCGCGATCGCGCCCCTCGCCAGCAGGAAGGGCGCCGAGGGCGCGTTCCAGGGCAAGGTCGACGCTCCGGAGATCGGTGGAGGGGCCCCACAGCGCACGCAGCACGGTGTGGGCGGCTCCCGCCGCGGCGGCCTCGGGCAGGGCCCCGGCGGGGGCGGGTGGCGCCGGCTGCCAGGGGGCGGACGTTCCGGTGATGCCGACGATGGCGTCGTGCACGGCGGCGTGGAACGTCGCGAGATGAAACGCGGCGATCTGGACGGGATAACGCGCGATCCGGGTGGCGTTCAGAGCCTCTGTATTCCACTGGAGCACGGCGTTGTCGCCAGGGGCGGCGACGGTCTTCCCGGCCGCGGCGAAAAGCAGCAACCCGAGCAGGCATCGGCCGGCAACTGACGCCACGCGGAGGTGCAGTCTCGCGCGTGACGAAAAGGACGCAGGAAACGTGGCGTCGCGCATGGAAGGGAGTTTAAGGAGTGGCTCAGTGCTGTCGACCGGAAACCCGCCCGCGTGGAGCGCACGGGGCCTCGCTGCCGGGCGCCGCGCGCGGGTCCGCCGAGGGATCGGATTCACCCGTGGCGTTCGGGACCGGCATGGTCGGCGTCGTTGTCACTGACGAAGGTTGCAAGGCGGAAGTCGGGTCTGGTCGCTGCACCTTCACGAGCACGTCGCAGCCGGAGGCTTCCGGAGTTGCCGTGCAGGGAGCGATCTGCTGTTCTCCCTCACCTGCCTTCCAAGATGTCACCTGCCGTCATTGTCGGAGCCGCCCGCACACCGATCGGGGCTTTTCAGGGAGCCTTTGCCGAGTTGCCCGCATGGCGGCTGGGGGCGGCGGCGCTGACCGGGGCGCTGGCCCGGGGCGGTCTCGCCGCGGCTGAGGTGACGGATGTGGTGCTCGGCAATGTGTTGTCCGCCGGGCAGGGCCAGGCCCCGGCGCGGCGGGCCGTGCTCGCCGCGAATCTGGCCGCGTCCGTGCGGGCGACGACCGTCCACAAGGTGTGCGGCTCGGGCTTGCAGGCGGTGATGCAATCCGCCCACGCGCTGGGGGCGGGCCTGGGTGCGTTGTACCTTGCGGGCGGCATGGAGAGCATGACCCAGGCTCCGTACCTGCTTGCGAAGGCCCGGAGCGGATACCGGCTTGGGCACGGGCAACTTCTGGACTCGGTGCTGACGGACGGTCTCTGGGATCCGCATGGCGACCAGCACATGGGCAGTTGCGCGGAGGCCTGTGCGGTCAAGTACGGATTTTCGCGGGCTGAGCAGGACGCGTATGCGGCGGAGTCGTTTCGCCGTGCCCTGCGGGCGCAGGAAGCGGGGGCGTTTGCCGAGGAGATCGTGGCGGTGGACGTGCCGGCGGCCAAGGGGGCGACCGTGAAGGTGGCGGTCGACGAAGGCCCGGCGCGGGTGAATTTTGACCGCATGCCGACGCTGCGCCCGGCGTTCAGCAAGGACGGGACGATCACGGCGGCCAACGCGTCCTCGATCAACGACGGCGCGGCGGTGCTGGCGGTGGCGCGGGAGGACACGGCGGCGGCGCGCGGGTGGCGTCCGGTGGCGCGGATCACCGGGATGGGGATCCATGCTCAGGAGCCGCTCTGGTTCACCACTGCTCCGGTCGAGGCGGCGCGCCGGGCGATGGCGGCCGCGGGCTGGGGCCCGAATGACGTCGATCTTTGGGAGGTGAATGAGGCGTTTGCAGTCGTTCCCCTCGCGTTCATGCGGGAACTCGGGATCGGCGCGGAACGCGTGAACGTGGACGGAGGAGCCATCGCCCTGGGGCATCCCATCGGCGCCTCGGGTGCCCGCATCGTGGTCACGCTGCTCGGAGCGCTGCAGCGCCGGGGCCTGCGGCGCGGGGTGGCGGCGATCTGCATCGGCGGTGGCGAGGGTCTTGCCCTCTGCGTCGAACGGATGTAGCCGGAGGCAGTCTTTCCCCGTGAACAAGGTTTACCCCAATGCAGGCGCCGCCCTCGCCGGGCTGGTGCGGGACGGACAGACCATTGCCGCCGGAGGTTTCGGCCTGTGCGGCATCCCGGAGAATCTCATCGCGGCGCTCCGCGACTCGGGGGCGCGGGCGCTCACGATCGTGGGCAATAATGCGGGCGTGGATGATTTTGGCATGGGGCTGCTGCTGCGCACCCGGCAGGTCGCGAAGGTGGTGGCGTCCTACGTCGGCGAGAATCGCGAGTTCGAGCGTCAGGTCCTCGCCGGCGAACTCCAACTGGAACTGGTCCCGCAAGGCACCCTGGCCGAGCGCCTCCGGGCCGGCGGCGCAGGGATTCCCGGGTTTTACACCCGGACGGGCGTCGGGACGCAACTCACCGAGCGACGCGAGACTAAGGTGTTCGATGGCAAGACGTACGTCCTCGAACCGGCGATTCGCGCTGACGTGGCTTTGGTGAAGGCGTGGAAGGGCGACACGGCCGGCAACCTCGTCTTTCGGAAGACGGCGCGGAATTTCAATCCAATGGTGGCGACCTGCGCCCGGATCTGCGTGGCCGAGGTGGAGGAATTGGTCCCGGCCGGTGCGCTCGGTCCGGACGAGATCCACACACCGGGGATCTACGTGGACCGCATCGTGCAGGGTGAGCGCTACGAGAAACGAATCGAGTTCCGGACCGTGCGGGGCGCGGCGGCCTCGCGCAAGGAGAGCCCGCTGCGCGAACTCATCGCCCGTCGCGCCGCCCGGGAGCTCCGCGACGGCTTCTACGTCAACCTCGGCATTGGCATCCCCACGCTCGTGGCGAACTTCATCCCGGCCGGCATGGACGTGACCCTGCAGTCGGAGAATGGCCTGCTCGGCATCGGACCCTTTCCGGACGAGAGCGAGGTGGATGCCGACTTGGTCAACGCGGGCAAGCAGACCATCTCCACCCTGCCGGGTTCGGCGTTCTTCTCCAGCAGCGACTCGTTCGCGATGATCCGCGGCGGACACCTCGATCTTTCGATCCTTGGGGCGCTCGAGGTGGCGGCGAACGGGGACATCGCGAACTGGATGGTGCCGGGCAAGATGGTCAAGGGTCCCGGGGGAGCGATGGATCTCGTCGCCGGCGTGTCCCGCGTGGTCGCGGTGCTGGAGCACACGGCAAAGGACGGGGCCCCGAAGATCCTTCCGGCGTGCACGCTCCCGATCACCGGCCAGGGCGTGGTCAGTCTCATCATCACCGAATTGGCGGTGTTCGAGGTGGTCCCGGGTAGCGGGCTCCGTCTCATTGAATTGCAGGGCGGGGCGACGGTCGAGGAGGTGCGGGCCAAGACAGGCGCACCGTTCGTCGTCGCGCTGGCTCAGGGAGGAACCGCCCCGTGAGTGCGGCGCCGATGTTGCAGGGGCGGACGGCGCTGGTCACCGGTTCGACCAGCGGGATCGGGCGGGGCATCGCCCACGCGCTCGCCCGGGCGGGGGCGGATGTCATGGTGCACGGGTTGGGTGATGCGGACCGGATCGCCGCGGACTGCGCGGCACTGGCGGCTGAGACCGGGCGTCGCATTGCCTGGGACCCCGCGGACCTGACCCGCGAGGGTGGGGTGGAGCGACTCGTGGCGACGACCGCCGAGCGGCTCGGCGAGGTGGACATCCTCGTCAACAACGCCGGCATCCAGCACGTGTCGCCGGTGGAGGATTTTCCTCCGGAGCGTTGGGACGCCATCCGGACCTTGATTCTGGACGCAAGCTTCCACGCCGTCCGCCTGACCGTGCCTGGCATGAAGCGGCGCAACTGGGGCCGCATCCTCAATCTCGTCTCGGTGCACGGTCTCGTCGCGTCTCCCTTCAAGACCGCATACGTGGCGGCGAAGCACGCCCAGGTGGGCTTGACCAAGAGCGTCGCCCTCGAACTCGCGGAGACGGGTGTGACCTGTAACGCGATCTGCCCGGGCTATGTCCGCACGGCACTGGTTGAGGGACAAATCGCCGACCAGGCGCGGGCGCACGGACTGCCCGCCGAGCGGGTGATCCGCGAGGTGATCCTCGCGGCGCAGCCGAGCAAGCGCTTCGTCGAGATCGAGGAGATTGCCGCGCTGGCCGTCTTTCTCTGTGGCGAGGCGGCGCGTTCAATCACGGGAGCGTCGATCCCGATCGACGGCGGCTGGACGAGCCGTTAGCCGCCGATGGCCCCGCGCGGGTGGAGTCGTACGGTCAGCGACGCGAAGCCGACGGTCCGCTGATACGTCTGCTCACGCTCGACGTGTGCCTCGCTGGCGAGCACCTCGATACGCTCGATCTGATCGCAGAGTTGACGGAGGAGGGTCCGGGCGATGAGACGGGCATGGTGGGCCCCGATGCAGGTGTGTGGACCACTGCCGAACGCGATGTGGGGGTTCGGCTTCCGATCCAGTCGCAACTCGTCAGGCTGGTCGAAGACCGTCTCGTCGCGGTTCGCGGATGCCCAGCACAGCGCCACGCGCTCGTCGGCTGGGACGGTGTGACCCCGGACCTCGGTCTGCTCCGGGCAGACGCGCGCCGTGATGGTCAGCGGTGAGAGCAGGCGGAAGAATTCCTCGACCGCCGACGCGTGCAAACCGGGCTCGGCGCGGAGCCGTGCGAAGGTGTCCGGGTCGACGGCGAGGTGGTGAATCAGGGAGGCGACGGTCTGGATGATGGTGTCGCGCCCGCCCGCGAAGGTGAGATTGACGAAGCCGACTTGTTCCTCGCGCGTGAGCTTGCGTCCGCGGAATTCGGCGCGATGGAGCGCGCTGTAGAAGTCCTCCCCGGGATGCTCCAGCGCGCGGTCCAACTGGCGGTGAATGTAGCGTTCGAGCATCTGGCCCTTGGCCTCACCGTTGGGACCATCGCGGAACACGTGGATGCCCCAGCTGATCCACTCCTCGGCGTCCGACTGCGGCACGTTGAGCAGATGAGCGAGAGCGCGGGACTGGAGGGGCAGGGCGAACTGGCGGACGATTTCGATTTGCGACTGGCCGGCGGCGTCCGAAAGCAGTCCACGGATCAGCCCTTCCACCTCGCGAATCATCTCGGGCTCCTTCGGTCGCCGGAAGTACGGATCGATGATGCGGCGGTAATCGCCGTGATCGGGCGGGTTCGTCTCCACGGGCAACTGACGAACCGAACGTACGTCTTCCTCGGAGGGAATCGGCACGCGGAACGGGGCGTCAGAGGAAAAGCGGGCCCAGTCGGCGGCCGCTGCGCGGACGTCACGGTGCCGGAGCAGCAGCGGGACCTCCTTTCCTTGGAACTTCGAGACCAGCACGCCGTCAGCCGTGCGTTTCTCGCGGAAAGGGTCGGTCGAATGGAAGGGGCAGGAACTCATGGATGAAAGGAGGGAGTGACTCCGAGGATCACGCGCGAACGATCGTCGGAGTCGCGAGCGGTTTCCGGGCGCAGGGCATGGCGGACGTACCGTAGAGCAGGTCGACCAGACGTCGGAAGCCGGGAAAGCGAAGGGCCCCACGCAGCAGGCGGCGGCGGCGGTCGCTGCCGGCGCTCTTGAGGATCTTGAAGCGCAGCACGCCCCGGTAGCGCACGCGCTCCGGGACGAGCCCGGCGTCGGCATACAGGCGATTCAGGGTGGCGGGCGAGAAGAGGCTGACGTGGATCTCGGGCATGCAGTAGCTGAAATCCAAGCCCTTCCATCGGGCCATGGGGCTGGCAAGGTTGCCAGTGGTGAGCAGCAGGAACCCCCCGGGTTTGAGGAGGCGGGCCAGGAGGCGGAGCACGGGGGCGGGGTGAGCGATGTGCTCGAGGACCTCGATGGCCGAAATGAGGTCGAAGGTGCCGTCAGGCAGCGCCGCAAGTTCGCCTGGTGCGAGAATCTGGAAGCCGTCCTCCCGGCGCAGTCGATCACTGTAGCTGCCTACGTCGCTGCCGACCAGTTCGAGGGGCCGCGGCCCGGTTGCCGAATCGACGGTGCGCTGGTCGCGCAGGAACTTCAGGAGCCCCCCGGCACCGCAACCGAAATCGAGCCAGCGGACCGGACCTGTTCCCGGCGGAGCGTCGCTCCGGGACAGGTGACACGTGGCGAGGCGGAGCAGGTCGTTGAACTCGTGAATCCGGTCGGTCCGCGCGTAGTGCTCATACTCGGCGCGGTAGTTCACGGTGGGGTCGACTCCCCGGCCGTCGTAGTACGCGTCGTCGTAGACCGAGTCGGGCGTGACCGGCTCGACGAAGAGGAAACCGCAAGCCGCGCAGCGGAAATAGTGAAACGGCTCGGGCGCGGAAGGCCTTCGGCGGGAGCCCTCCAGTCGGGATCGAGGTTGCCCGCAAGCGCGGCAGGCGGGGGTGGCGCTCACGGTGCGGGCGCGGAGTCGCGCCTCCGCGCGTGGACGACGAAAAGCACGATCAAGGCCACTAAGCCGATCACGCTGCCCGCGAGGGCCCAGCGCAGGCGCGGTGGGTCGTAGCGGAACTCGACGCGGTAATCACCGGGCGCCGGGAGCCAGACTCCCTTGAAGGCGTGGTTCACGCGGAGCACTTGGGCAGGCTGTCCGTTGAGCGTGACGCGGAAGTCGTCGGGCACCCAGGTCTCGTGCAGGGCCACGAGGCCGCGTTGCGGCGCGGCAATGCTGAAGGCCGTTGCGTTCGTGGTCAGGCGGTAATCGCGGGCGGGGACCGCGGGTTCGCCGGACGGCGGCGGAAAGTCCGGCAAGGCATCCGTGGCGGCGACCGCGGCAAACGGGCGGCCGTCGCCGTGGAGCACGCGCTTCGCCAGTGCGGCGACCTGATCGTAGCGCTCGACGCCCGAGACCCAGAAGGCGCGGGGCCACACCTCGTTGCTCCGGTAGACATCTAGGTCGGCGAGCGTGACGACTTCCAGTTTGCGCTCCCAGGGTCCGGGACTCCCGTGGTGGTTGAAGTAGTACTTCAGTCCGAGGAAGTCGTAGGCCGGCTTCTGCTCCAGGAAGGTTTCGGAACGAACCATCAGGCGCCAATCATTGATGCGGTCGATGCCAAGGGCGGTGGTGAGTTCCCGGTACCAAGGATTGACGAGTGCGTCGGGGCCGCTGATGCCCTCGAGCCCGTAGGTGGCGCTCCAGCCGGCGACGAAGTTGCCGTCGGTCCCGGCGACCCGGAAAGGGGCCTTCCGGTCCTCGCGCACCGCCTCGATGGCGGCGGAGCGGCCGAAGAAGGACGCACGCTCGGTGGGGTTGAAAACGTACGCGTCGAAAGCGGTGGGAACGTGCTGTCCGTGACGCCAGAGCAGGATCACCGCGACGAGCGCCAGCGCGCTGCCGGTCAGCACGGTGAGCCGTCCTGCGGTGAGGGCACGCCGGAGGACAATCGCTCCGACCAGCAGGGCGCCGGGCAGCAGTACGGCGCTTGCCCAGACGAAGCGGCTCACCGGCAGGTGCTGATCCCACTTGAGCGGCGAGAAGACGGCGTCCCACCCGAGGAGTGGCTTGTGGACGGTCTGCGTCATCGCGAGCCAGAGGGCGAGGAGCAGTCCGAGACCGAGGGCGAATGCCTGGAGATCTCCCCGGCCGTGGGGGCCGCGCAGCGCGCGGCTGGCGGCTGCCCACCCGGCGGCGGCCAGCGGAGCGGCGAGAATGATGGCGATGAGCGAGAAGCAGTTGTCGATGTGCGCGACGTTGCCGAGGAATGGGACGCGCATGATGAGGGCGGGTGGGACCACTCCGAACGCAGTGGCCAAGGCGATGGCGAACGCCACGACCAGCACGATCAGGGTGCGGCTCTGCGCCTCGCGTCGCCACGTGACGCCGAGGAAAAGCAGACCTCCGAGGAAGACAAAATTGGCTGACGGATTGGATACGCCCTCCCCGGATTGGATCGGCCGATAGAAGATTTCGTCGAGGAGACCGATGAGGAAGCTGGGATGAATCTGGTAGGCGCTGGGCTGGTTGTAGCCGCTGTAGGAGAAGCGCAAGGCGTGCAGCAGGCTGGTCCAGAGCGGAGCCGTGAGACAGACGAACGCCACCCCGGCAAGGACCGTCCAGCCAGTCGACACCCACCGTGTCCGCCACGACGCGCGCGGGGAACTGAGCAGCGCAGCGAGGCCGGTGGCGTTCAGGGCGAGCAGCAGCATGTACGCCTCCTTTACGGTGCCGCTGGTCAGGAGCAGGAAGTTGGCGCCGACGAGCATCGCGAGCCCGCGGGCTTGATTGGAGCGCCCGAGATCCGCCTCCAGTGTCAGCCACGCGACAAGCACCCAAGGCGCGTAGCCGAACGAGAAGAACGCCGGATGGTTGATGCGGCAGATGAAGAAACCGATGAACGCGCCCGAGAACGCCACGGCAGCCGCGGCCGGCCACGACCGGAGCGGCAGCCACGCAATCAAGCCGAGGCCGAAGCAGAGGAGGAACTTCACCCCCAGGAACTTCAGGTCCCAGGCCCATGCATCCGCACCCGCCAGCACGACCAGAAACTGCAGGGGATCTCCGACCATCGACTGGCCCTGCCCGACCAGAAGCGTGCCGCCGGAGTTCGTTCGGTTCCACAGGGGCAGCTCACCCTCCGCCCACGCCCGGGCTTGGACGAATGACATGGGCAGGTGCTGGAACATCATTGCCCCGACGTCGGCCTGCCGGGCGTCCTCCAGGCGGGCGTCGGTCTGGCCTGGCAGGGTCGGAATCGCGTCGTACAGCAGCCGCGCGCCATAGTTGGGAGAGACGATGCTCTGGCCAAGAAAGACGACGGGGTAGCTGCTGAGCACGGTGGCCAGCGCAGCGACGGCCGCGAGGCTCCGCACCGGGTGCAGTCGGCAGGCGCGCGCAAGGGAGGGGGCGACCCGGGGCCACGCGAGGGTCGCCGTCAGGATCGCCACCGCACATCCGAGCACGGTCCAGACCATGGGGATCAATCCACCCCGCCAGGACGAGAGGTGGACCTCCGGGAGCACGAGTGGGCTGGGGAAGGCGAGCCAGACGCTCGGGTCAGCTGCGGCCGGCACCGTTGTGAAGGTCACTCCCGCCGGGGAGTGTTCGGTGCTGGCAATCTCGTTCGCCGGTTCCCAGGCCGCCAGCGGTGGCAGGGGGATCTCGCGCTTCCGCTGATCCAGCAAACGTACCCGCTCAAGGGTGAAGCGGAGGGCCACGGACGCGGGATCAAAGCGGACTCCGCGGTACGATCCAGGTGGCAGCGCAAAGCGGAGAACTTCCGCATTTCCCGACCCCACCAGCAGGGCCGATGCCCGATGCTCTTCGTTCAGGCCCAGCCCGAGATCATAGTAGAGCTGACTCGTCCCTTGAGCCGAAGCCCGGGCGGTGATTTCCAGGGTGTAGGCCGTGACATCCGGGCCGGTCCGGGCAAGCCAGGGTACGCTGAAGACGGCACCGAGCACGAGTGCCGCCAGCCACATCCGAGGATCGATCAGACGACGAAGCATCGCTCAGGTGTGGCTGACTTTTTCCAGCGAGGCAATGGGCCGGATCGCCCACGGGAGCAACGCGAGGAACAGGAAACCGGACACCCATGTGAGCAGGGGTGCATGGGCCGCGAGGCGCCAGACCCAGTACGAACCCGTCGCCATCGGTACCGGGGCGCTGAAGGCGATCCAGCCGACGGGATCGTGATCAGAGGCGACCACCCGGAAGGGCTCATTCGGGGTGGCGACGTAGGCCGCGCGCCAACGGTCGCCGGGGACCTTCGTCGGCCGGATGCTGGCGAGGTGGCGGGATCGGTCGGCCGACCACAGGTCGAGCGCGACCTTCCGGCCCGGCGAGTCGCCGGCCATCTCGAACTTCAGGTGGCCCAGTCCAGATGGGGTGATCGGCTCGCTGGTCCATTCCCGCATCGGGTCGTCGGGTCCTGAAGCCGTGTACGAGCCCCAGATCGGGGCGAAGACCAAACCTGGAGTTGCGGGCGATGCTCCGGCAGCAGAAAAACCGTGCGACTCCGCTGGAGTGAGGGGGAGGAACCGCCGCACACTGACGGGCAGGAGGTCGGTCAGTTCGCGATGACTCATGCGTGACTCGAGCACGTCGGCGCTGGGATAGGGGATGTAGGGCTCCTGCAGCCACTGACGGTCACCCGTGCCCAGGTAGAGCCGGGTGTTGCGCGTGGCGGCCTCGAACCATGCGCCGACGGCGGGGAGGTCGCCGGTGATGACCCGGCGGGCGTGGATCGTGAGACCCGCGCCCACGCCGACGAGCCAGACGACGAGAACGACGGGAAGGAGAAGTCGGATGGCGAGGCGACGGTCCGGAGCCGGGACACGCGGGGAAACGACCAGCAGGAGAATCGCGAGGTTCACGAGCAACCCGAAGGTATGGGTGTCGAAGTACCGCGACGCCGGCCACGCGCCGCCCGCCCCGCGGGCGTACGCGGCGGCGAGGAATTGGAGCACGACCCAGCCGCCCGCGGCGGCGAGGACCACCGCGCGGCGATCCGCGAAGGCAGGCGAACGCGCGAACGCGAGATTGCAGCAGAGCCACAGCCACGGCGCGTACGTGAGGAGCGCGAACGGCGCCCAGAACGTGACCGGCCACTGCAGCGCCCGCCACAGCGAAAGCGCGAAGTCATGGACCGACTGCGCCCGCAGCGCGTCATGGCCGGCAAAGTGGACATTGAGGAGAACACCGCCGATCACAGTGGCGATGCCGGCCAGGAGGGTCGGCCAGTTCTCCCGGACCGCGCTTCGGAGCGGTCGATTGAAGGCGAGCACGGCGACGAGTGTGACGGCGGCCGCGGCGGGGCCGGAGGCCATGCTGAAGAGTGCCAGCGCAAGGCAGGAGATCCCGAGGATCCAGCCCGGTGAACCAGCGGCGCAGCGCAAGGTCCGGTCCATCCCGACCAAGGACAGGCCGAGGAGGAAGTACTGCTGCGAGTGGAATCCCCCCAGAGTATTCTGCCACGCGTGGGGCGGGGCGAACGTCGCCACCAACGCGGCCACCCAGAGCAGGCGCGACCAGCGGCTGGAGAGCATGGGTTGAAGCCAGGCCCAGAGTCCGACGGCGATCAGGCTGTGCAGGACGCCGTTGAAGAGCATCTGCATGCGGGCATCCCACTGACCGTTGAGCCCGACCAGCAGGAGCGCCCAGAGCTTGGTCAGCGCGATCCGGTGTTCATTATGCGGGGTGAACAGGTCGGCGAACGTGAGGCTGCCCTGTTGCCACGGGAGCAGGAGGTGCAGGCCCTCCGCGTCCCACTGATCCCAGTTCGGCAGGTCGGTCGCGAACCGCTCCGAGACCCAGAGCTTGATGCTGACAAGAAAGACGAACAGCAGGCCGAAGGCGAGGCGACGTAGCCAGCGGCCAGCGCCGTCCGGCGCGGCAGCGACGGCGGGAGACGAGGCATCAGCGCGCATGGCGGGCGACGGCATACAGGTGGTAATGGAGGGGCGTGCCCTCCGCGGTGCGCAGCGGGTGCTCCGAGTAGACCCCGACCTCAACTTCCCGATAGTGGTCCTGCAGCAGGGCGCCGAGGCTGGCGCGCGTGAAGAAGTTGCAGTGGTCCGCCTCCAACATGTGCCATGGCACCACGCGGTGCGCGCTCAGGTAGGCCAGCAACTCGGCGTTGGGCACCGAGATCATGAGGGCCTGCGGGGCCACCCGGGCGGCGTCTTGGACGAAGGCTCCGGGCTCGCGCACATGCTCAAGGACCTCGATGGCCATCGCGGCGTCGAAGGCGGCGTCCGGGAACGGCAGGCGCGCGCCGTCGATCTGGGTGTGCGGCAATCCGGCGGCGGCCAGGGCCGCGCAATCCCCCGCCTTCATCTCGGCGCCATGCCAGTCGAATCCCCGGGACCGCAGTTGGCCCCCGTACCACCCCAGACCGCAGCCGATGTCCACGATCCGTCGCGGCGGAGGCCCGAGATGCCGCACGAGCAACTCGAGCATCTCCGGACTTCCCGTGGGATGCGACGGCCCGGACGTGTAGACGTGCTCGCGGTGGTTGATGGGCGGAAAGTCGTGGCGAAGAAGGACGCCGAACGGACCCTTGCGGTGGTCCGTGGCGATCAGGCGGATTGGTCGCTCAAGCTGAGCCGCGACGTCGGTGCCCTGCCGGATGCGGACGGTGAGGGTGGCCTCGGTTCCGAAGGGTCCGACCGAGGAGTGTCCGAGCAGGGAGAATCCGGACCGGGCGTCCTCCGGCCAGCCGCAGGCAAGGTTAACATCCGGGCGAACGAAGCGCAGCCCCGTCGCGCCGACGGGGTGCCCGTCGAGAAAGACCTCGACCCGCTGCTCCGGGCCGGCCGGGGCGGGATCGGCCCAGCCCTCCACCTGCAGGCAGAGCGGATCGCAGATCGCGCCGGCGGCGGGTTGATCGACGAAGAGGAGCATGCGATGTTCTCGCGCAATCCCGAGGGGTCGCCCAGACGAAAATGACGCGGGCGGGTACGGTCGGGGTCGGGCCTGGCCGGGGCGGGGCGGGGCTCTACTCGAAACGCAGGGCGTCGATGGGATCGAGGAGCGATGCTTTGTGGGCCGGATAGAACCCGAAGACGATGCCGATCACGGCGGAGACAACCACCGCCACGACCACGGCGGTGGTCGAAACGAGCACGGGCCAGCCGAGCTGGCTGGAGACAATCTCGGATGAACCGATGCCGAGGGCGACGCCAAGAACGCCGCCGAGGATGCTCAGGACCATCGCTTCGATAAGAAACTGCATGCGCACGTCGCGGTCGTGCGCTCCGATGGCGAGGCGGATGCCGATCTCGCGCGTGCGCTCGGTGACGCTGACCAGCATAATGTTCATGATGCCGATGCCGCCCACGATGAGGGAAATTCCGGCAATCGCGCCCAGCAGGGCGGTCATGGTGCGGGACGTCGCGGTCGCCGCATCCGCGAGTTCCATCTGGTTGCGGACGGTGAAGTCGGGTTCGCCTCCGCCGCGCCGTTGCTGGAGCAGGTCGGTGATGTCCTGCTGGATGCGGGAGATCGACTCGGGGGTCTGCGCCTGGATCAGGATGCCGCTGAGGTTCTGGCGCCGGGAGACGCGACGCATGGCGCTCGTCAGCGGCACGATGACCACGTCATCCTGGTCGGAGCCGAAGAAATTGAAGCCCTTGGGCTTGAGGACGCCGACCACCTTGAAGGGCAGGTTGCGGATGCGGATGGTCTGCCCGATCGGATCGACATCCGGGAAGAGGTTGCTGACCACGGTTTGACCGATGACGGCGACCTTGGCCGTGCTCCGCTCGTCGGCGAGGGTGAACATGGCGCCGGCGGCGAGTTCCCAGTCGCGGATGCCGAGGTAGCCGGGCGATTCGCCGAGCACGGAGGTGTTCCAGTTCAGCCCGTTGGCGAGGACCTGCTGACGGTCGCGGACTTCACCGCTGACCGCGACCGCGCCGACGACCTCGCGCTCGATGGCTTGGGCGTCCTCCAGCGTGAGCGTGCTGCTTGATCCCCAGCCCCCGCGCATGCCCCCGGTGGTGGCACTGCCGGGAAAGACGGAGATCACGTTGCGCCCGAGGCTGGCGATTTGTCCCTCGACGAGGGATTTCGCGCCGTTGCCGATGCTCACCATCGCGATGACGGCGGCGACGCCAATGATGATGCCGAGGGCGGTGAGCACCGAACGGAGCTTGTTGCGGCGCAGGGCGCGAAGCGCGATGACAGTGGTGGCGGTGAGGCGCATGGCGGGATCAGGCGGAGGCGATGAGCTTGGCGGCGGCTTCGGCTTCGCGCAGGCGCTGCATCTCCACCTCGGCAACGAGGCGGTCCGGCACCGCCTCGTCGCGGGCGATCCGCCCGTCGCGGACGATCAGGTTGCGCCGGCAGAAGCGGGCGATGTCGAGTTCGTGGGTGACCATCATGATCGTGATCCCCTCGTTATTGAGGCGCTGGAACACGCCCATCACCTCCACGGAAGTCCGGCTGTCGAGATTCCCAGTCGGCTCGTCCGCCAGGAGCACCTGTGGTTGGTTGACGAGGGCGCGCGCGATGGCGACGCGTTGCTGCTGCCCGCCCGAAAGCTGGTTCGGCAGGTGCTCGGCCCGATCCGAGAGCCCGACGATCTCAAGGGCGCGCAGGGCGCGACGACGGCGTTCGGCGGAGGAGAGACGCTCCACGCTGTAGAGCATCGGCAACTCGACGTTCTCGAGCGCGGTCGTCCGCGACAGCAGGTTGAACCCTTGGAAGACAAAGCCGAGCTTGCGGTTGCGGAGGTCGGCCCGCTCGTTGCGGTCGAGGCCCGACGTGTCCACCCCGTCGAGCAGGTAGCGTCCGCTCGTCGGGCGATCCAAGCAGCCGAGGACGTTCATCAGCGTCGACTTGCCCGAGCCCGACGATCCCATGATCGCGACGAATTCCCCGTGCTGCACCGTGAGGCTGATGCCGCGGACGGCGTGGACCTCCACCTCCCCGTTCGAGTAGGTCTTGGTGACGTTTTCCAGTTGGACGACCGGCGTCATGGCGGCGGAGGCTGGCGGCTCAGAACGGACGACGCCCGCCGCTGAACGGATTGCGGGCCGGCTGGTTGGCCGCGTTGCCTTCCGGAGCGGCGAAGCTGGAGATGAGGACGTCGCCCTCGGCGAGGCCCTCGATGACCTCCGTGAAGGAACCATCGGTGATGCCGAGCTTCACACTGACGGGCTCTGCGAGCGGCTTGGCGGGGGTTCCGGCCAGCTTGTAGACGGTTCGGGTCGTGACCGTGCCTGCGGCCCCGGCTCCGCCGTTGCCGCCGCGACCGCCCATGAAACGTTCGGGCAACTCGATGCCCCGCTCTCGGGCGAGCGCCTGCAGGCGGGTGAGCGCTTCCGGGGCGGGCGGGCCAGAGCGGAAGTCGACGCCGGCGTCGGCCATGAGCTGACGGAACTGCTCGCGCCGGTCGCCTCCAGGCCGGGACTCGCCGCCCGACTTGCCAGCACCCGCGCTGGCGCCGCCGCCGGCTGCGGCTCCTCCAGCCGCCGGAGCGGAAGAGGTGCCGGTCGCGCCGACGGCGGGGGCGGGGGCGCCCGTGGCCGCAGGTTTTGGTATTTGGTACGCCTCCGGGATCCGCGCGCGGAGCGCGGCGTTGGGGATGCGGAGCGCCCCGCCGCGCCGCGCGATGACGATCGATACGTTCGCGGTCATGCCGGGCTTGAGCCGGAGATCATCGTTGCGGACGTTGATGATCGTGGCGTAGGTCACGACGTTCTGAGTGGTGGTCGGCAGATTGCGGAGCTGTTCCACCTTGCCGCGGAACTGGCGGTTGGGGAAGGCGTCGACGGTGAAGGTTACGTCCTGGCCGACTTCCACGCTGCCGATGTCGGCCTCGGCGACTGCGGCCTTGATCTGCATCTGGGCGAGGTCGTTTACGAGGGTGAACAGGGTGGGGGCGTTGAAACTGGCCGCGACGGTCTTGCCGACCTCCGCGACCCGATCGATCACGATCCCGTCGATGGGGGCGTAGATCGTGCAGCGCGAGAGATCTGTCCGGGCGTTCTCGACGCTCGCAGTCTGGATCAGCAACTGGGCGCTGGTCTGTTCAAACTGTGCTTCGGACTGATCCAGTTCCTGCTGTGAGACGAGATTCCGCCCGAAGAGCGTCCGCGCCCGCTCGACGTTCAGCTTTGAGAGCGTGTGATTGGCGCGCGTGTTCGCCAGCTGGGCCTCGGCCTGCCGCAGCCGCGAGTCGTAGGTCGCAGTGTCGAGCCGGGCCAGCACGTCGCCCCGCTTGACGCGGCTGTTGAAGTCGACGGCGACCTCGATGATTTGTCCCGAGATCTGGGAACTGACCTCCGTCGTGACCACCGGTTGCAGGTCGCCGGTCGAGGTCACAGCTTGCACGATGTCGCCGCGGCCGACGGTGGCGGTGAGGATGTCCGGCAGTTTCTCTCCCCCGCGGTTCCAGTACCAATAAGCGCCTCCGCCGAGGAGGAGGAGTGGGACGAGGATGAGGAGGAGACTGCTGACGCCGCGGGATTTGGCCATGACGGGAAGGAGGGCAAGCGCAGGAACCCGCGCCGCCGGAAAGGCGCCGCTCGCCGCGCTGCGGATGAGACGCTAGTCGCCAAACGCCGGTTACCAACGCTTTTTTCCGGCGGAATTGCCGTTGCTGTCGCGAGCCCTCGAACGTAGAGACGCACATCGCATGCGACTGCCTATCCCTTTCTTGGCCCTGTTCGGACTTCTTGCCGCAGTGCCTTACGTCTCGGCGCAGGCACCGGTGCCGGACCGTCCGCCGGAGTCCGTCGCTTTCGACTTCTACGCCCGCGGCCCCTGGCGGACCGACGTCGTGCGACCGGCGACGGTGCTGGGCTACGAGCCGGGTGACTTTCACACGTCCTACGAGGCGTACGAGCGCGTGGTCCGCGACATGGCGAAGGGAACGGACCGGCTGCGGAGCTTTCGCATCGGTACGACCCCGGAACGGCGGGCGATGCACCTGCACGCCGTGAGCGCGCCGGCGAACCTCGCCCGCCTCGACGAAATCAAGGCCGCGATCAGGCGGCTTGCGGATCCGCGAGCGGCGATGTCGGACACCGAACGTGAACAACTGATTGCCCGGACCCCGGTGATCGTGTGGCTCTCCACCACGATCCACGGCGACGAGTCGGCGGGATTCGAAGCCGGCTTGCACGTGCTGTATCAGCTCTTGGGCAGCGACGATCCTTCGATCCGCAGCGTGCTGGAGAACGTGGTGGTTCTCTTGAATCCCTGTCAGAATCCGGACGGTCATGCACGCTTCGTGGTGTGGTACAACGCGCACGGACGGGGCTGGGCTGAGCCGTTTGCATGGGAGAAGGAGAACCCGTGGAACGTCTCCGGACGGCTCAACCACGCCTACTTCGATCTGAATCGCGACCTCTTGGTCCTCTCGCAACCTGAGTCGCGGGCCGCCGCGGCCGCCCTGCTCGAATGGCAACCGCAGGTGGTGGCGGACCTGCACGGGGAGACACCCTCGTACTTCTTCCCGCCAGCGGCCCTGCCGATTAACCCGAATCTGCCCCGGGCCCAGCTGGAGCACTGGTTGGACGTGTTCGGCCGAGGCAATGCGGCCGCCTTCGACCGGCAGGGCTGGATGTACTTCGTGCGCGACACGTTCGACGTGTTCTACCCGGGCTACTGGGATTCGTGGCCGTCGTTGCACGGCGCGACCGGCATGACGTACGAAACGGAGGGCGGAGGAAAGCGCGGGCTGCGCACGCGGCGGGAGGACGGTACGCTGATTACGCTCCGGGAGTCCATCGCGATGCACGTGACCGCAAGCTTGGCCACGCTTGAGACCGCGGCTCGCCACCGTGCCGAACGGCTGCGCGATTTCCGCGAGTTCTTCGTCAGCTCGCTGCGCGCCGGTGGCGAGGGGCCCGTGCGGCGGTTTCTCTTTCCGCCGGAGTCCGATCCGGTGCGGCTGGCGCCTGATGGACGTGCTGACGCGGAACGGGATCGAGGTTGGCCGCCTCGCTGCGGAGGCCACGGTGACCGATCTCCATTCCCACGCCGGCGTCCACCTTCCGTCCCGGACCTTCCCGGCGGGCACTCTGACTGTGGATCTCGCGCAGCCCCGTGGTCGCATGGCGCGGGCGCTGTTGGAGCGCGACTCCGCACAGGATGAGAGCTTTCTGGAGCGCCAGGAGCGCAAGCGGGTCCGCAACGAGACGCGCGGCGAGAACGCGACGAAGGATGACTACGATTTCTATGACTTCACGGCGTGGTCCCTTCCGCTCGCGTTCGGAGTCGAGGCCTATTGGACCTCGGACGTCGGCGCCGCGGCTTCGTTGGTCAAAGGAGCATGGACCGCGGAGCGTCCGGCGCCACCCGCGCGGGCGACCTCGGCCTACGTTTTTTCGCCCGAGAGTGAGTCGGGCTATCGTCTTGCCTTCTCGCTCCTCGCGGACGGCTTCCGAGTCGCGGCCGCCACGCGTACCCTGCGGGCGGCGCAACGCACCTGGCCGCGCGGCACGTTCGTGGTGCGGGTGGAACGCAACGCGGCCGCCCTGCACGAGCGGATCGCGGTGCTTTCCCGAGAGACCGGTACAGCGGTGGTGGCGGTGAACACGGCGTTCAACGACGAAGGCACCACCGGAATTGGGTCGGGGTCAGTGGTGGCCCTGAAGCGGCCGCAGCTGCTGTTGGTTACGGGTGAACCGACGCGGCCGGCTAGTTACGGTTCGCTGCGGTCGTTGATCGAGGACGTGTACGGTTTCGACGTGGTGCCGGTCTCCATCACGGCGCTGGCGGACCTGCCACTCTCCGACTTTCATGCGGTGATCCTGCCCGACGGGTCTCCTTCCGAATACCGGAAGCAAATCGGTGAAGATGGGGTTGCGCGCCTCAAGACATGGATCGAGGCGGGCGGCACGCTGGTGGCGATCGGCGATGCGGCCCGCTTTGTCATCGACGCCGACGCCGGGCTTACGACGGCCTCGGTCGTCGGCGAGGAGACCGAGGGCGGATCGAAGCAAGCGGAGCGACAGGCGTCAGCCGCGCCGGCGGCTTCCCCGTCCGAAGCCCCGTCGCCTGGCTCGAACACGTCGACCTCCCGTCCCAGCCCGACAGCGACGGAGGCGGCGGCGGTCTCAACGTCTGATCGCGCCGAACCCGCGCCGGTCGGCGCCGTGGAGGCGGGCGAGGGTAAACCGCAGCGCCCCCTCGCCATACCGGGTGCGATCCTGCGCGCCGAGGTCGATCGTTTTCACTTTCTCACCTTCGGAGTCGAGCGGGACACGCTGCCGCTGCTGGTGGAAGGTGACCTTTTCCTGCACCCAAGTACCTCGGGCACGAACGTCCTGCGCTTTCCGGAGGCGGCTGACGAGCCCCTGCGTCTGGCGGGCTTCACGTGGAAGGACAACACCGAGCCGCTGATCCGCGGCACGGCGGCGGTGATCGAGGAGCCAGTCGGTGCCGGTCGGGTGGTGCTGATGACCCACGAGCCGGGCGTCCGTCTCCTGTGGCACGCGAGCACCCAAGTGCTCATGAACGCGCTCCTTTACGGTCCGGCGCTGGGGCATGCGGCCACGGGGGAATAGCCGTGCCAGAGGTCTTCGCCTTGTTCAGCCCTTCGCGGCCGCGAAGGTCTGGCGCAGGGCTCCGGCGACGTTCGGGGGCACGAAGTGCGCGACGTCGCCACCGTAGCGGGCGACCTGCTTGACCAAGGTGGAACTGCAGTAGCTGAACTGCTCGTTCGGCATCACGAACAAGGTTTCGATGGCCGGCTCAAGATGCCGGTTCATCAGAGCCATGTTGAACTCGAACTCAAAGTCGGAGAGCGCGCGCAGGCCGCGGATGATGGCGTCGGCTCCCTGGACACGGGCAAACTCCATCAGCAACCCGCCAAAGGAGGTCACGGCGACATTGGGGAGATCGGCGAGGTTTGGGCGGATCATCGCCATGCGCTCCTCGACGCCGAAGACCGGGCCCTTCCCCGGATTCACCGCCACGGCGACGGTTACGCGATCGAAGAGACGGGCCGCGCGTCGCAGGACATCGAGATGACCGTAAGTGATGGGGTCGAACGTGCCGGGGTAGATGCAGTGGCGCATGACTCGGTGTCTGATGACGGCTGGGGGGTGAGTGGACGGGCGGCTTGCGGCGGACGGAACGCCGGGGAGAGCGGCGGAAGCCGCGGTCGCGCGGCGAGAAAGGGAACGTTCAGGGGGAAGGCGGTGGGAGGCGGCGACGGGCTTCAGCAAGGCCGCTGGACCACGGCCGCCGGAGCGGCGGCTAGACGAGATCGTAGTGGCACGCCACCGTGTGGTCTGGGCGTCCCGGCACCTCGCGGAGCGCGGGAGCCTCCACCCGGCAGCGCTCGGTGGCGTGAGGGCAGCGGGTGTGGAAGGGGCATCCGCCGGGCGGGTTGATCGGGGACGGGACATCGCCGGCAAGGACGATGCGTTCCCGCGCCCGGTGTGGCGACGGTTCCGGGATGGCGGAGATCAGCGCCCGCGTGTAGGGATGGCGGGCATCGCGGTAGGCGTCGTCCGCCTCGGCGAATTCGACGATGCGCCCGAGGTACATGATCGCGACCCGATCCGAGACATGCTTCACGACCGCGAGATTGTGGGCGATGAAGAGGTAGCTCAGGCCCATCTCCCGTTGCAGGTCGAGCAGCAGGTTCAGCACCTGGCTCTGGATGGAAACGTCGAGGGCGGAGACCGGCTCGTCGCAGATCACCAGTCGCGGCTCCAGGGCGATCGCGCGAGCGATGCCGATGCGCTGCCGCTGTCCGCCGGAGAACTCGAAGGGATAGCGGTCCGCCGCGCTCGCGGGCAGTCCGACCTTGCCGAGCAGATCGAGCACCTTGCGCCGTCGCCACGCGGCGTCGCCCAGCCCATGGATCAGGAACGGTTCAGCGAGGATGTCGCCCACCGTGTGCCGCGAGTTCAGCGACTCCACCGGATCCTGGAAGATCATCTGCAGGTGACGGCGGTGGGGTTTGAGCTGGCTCGCCGAAAGCGGCGCGAGATCGAGCCCGTCGAAACGGATCGTGCCGGCGGTCGGGCGATGGAGGCGGACGATGCACTTGCCGAGCGTGGACTTGCCGCAGCCCGACTCGCCGACGAGGCCGATCGTCTCGCCGGGGCGCAGCGCGAAACTCACGCCATCGACCGCCCGGCACACCTTTCGGGCACGCTGGAAGACACCCTCCTTGACCGGAAAGTGCATCTGCAAATCGCGGACCTCGAGCAGCGGAGCACTCATGAGCGCACCTCCGCGGCGACGGGAAGATCGCGCCAGCGATGGCAGGCGACTTCATGTCCGGACGACACCACGCCCAGCGTGGGTTGGCTCGCGCACGCGTCGATCCGGTGCGGACAGCGGTTCTGGAAACGGCAGCCCGGGGGAAGGTCGGCCAGCCCCGGCACCATGCCCTCGATGACGCTGAGTCGGCTCTTCCGCGGGGTGCTCAGCCGGGGAATGGATTGCAGCAGACCGCGGGTGTAGGGATGGGAGGGAGAGCGGAAAATCCGGTCGACGGGTCCGGACTCGGCGACGCGTCCGCCGTACATCACGACGACGTCGTCGCACATCTCCGCGATGACGCCGAGATCGTGGGTGATGAGGACAATCGCCATGCCGAGATCCCGCTGGAGCGCGCGCATCAGGTCGAGGATCTGCGCTTGGATCGTGACGTCGAGCGCCGTGGTCGGTTCGTCGGCGATGACGAGGGAGGGAGAGCAGGCGAGCGCCATCGCGATCACCACGCGCTGCCGCATTCCGCCGGAGAGTTGATGCGGGTACTCGGAGACCCGGATCTCGGGGGAGGGGATTCCGACCTTGGTGAGCATCTCGACTGACAGTCGCAAGGCCTCGCTCCGGTCGCGGTTGCGGTGGAGCAGGAATACTTCGCTGAGCTGGCGACCGATAGAGTGGACGGGGTTCAGGGCCGTCATCGGCTCCTGAAAGATCATCCCGATCTTGCCGCCGCGGATGCGCCGCATCGCCTCAATCGGGATGGCAGCGATGTCCTCGCCCTCGAAGATGATCTGACCGGCACGGATGCGCCCCATGGGCTGCGGGAGCAGTCGCATGATGGAGAGCGCGGTGACGCTCTTGCCGCAGCCGGACTCCCCGACCACGCCGAGGGTGCGGCCGCGGCGCACCTGCAGGCTGACGCCGTCGACGGCCGTGAGCGTGCCAGCATCCGTGTCGAACGTCGTGACGAGGTTGCGGACGTCGAGGATGACGTCGGCGGGCGGGGATGATGGGGCGGCGGCGCTCACGCGGGAAGCGGACTCAGCGGCCGAACGGGTCGAACGTCAGTTCCTGGGCCGGGAACGTCTTGCCGGAGCGACGCGCCTCCTCGGTCTCGCGGCGCGCGTCCTCGTCGATCCAGCTGAGGAAGAATTCATCGGCCGTGCGGCTCTTGGCGACGTTGAAGCCCTGCGGCCAGCGGACATGGCGGGCGTAGCCAACGCGATAGAACGGCAGCGCCCAGCCGTTCACCCACGAGGCCTGATCGTAAATGATCTCCTCGATCTGGACCGCGATCCGCTTGATCTCCTCCATGGTCTCCGCCTGGTCATACGCCTCGATCAGTCGGTCGAGTTCCGGCACGAACGTCATCGTCATGTTGTTCGTCTGCACACGCACCTTGCCGGGTTTCGGGTTCGGCGTGCCCTCCGAGGCTTTGTTCACCGGCTTGCCGGCTGCATCGAGGTAGGCGTCCTCGTAGGCGTTCGAGCCGTGATAGATTTCCCAGTAGCGGGGAAAGGGCTCCACCGACCGCGCGAGCGCCACGAGCGTGATGTCGTGATTCTTCTCCTGCACCTTCTTCCAGCCGGTCGTCGAGTCCAAGACCTCGAGGCGCAGTTCGAGGCCGGCCTTCAGCGCCTCCTGCTTGAGAATCGGAAGCAGATCGCGGAGGTCCGGGCGACCCATGGTCAGCGTGAACGAAAGTCGGGCTCCCGCGGCGTTGGTGAGCACGCCGTCCGCGCCCTGCGTGGTGAATCCGGCTTTGGCGAAGTGCTCCCGGGCCCGCTCCGGATCGAAACGACGGTAGGTCAGGGTCGGATGGACGCGGAAAGGATAGCCATCCGAGCGCGTCTCCAAGCGCACCGCGTCGCCCCGGAAGAACTGGGCGCACACGAGGTCGAAGTTGGTCGCGTAATGAATGCCCAGTCGCACGTCCTTTTGGTCGAGGCCCGGTTTGTGCGAGTTGATCCAGAGTCCCCAGTCCGGGCGCGGGATCCGGTTGAAGAACTTGGTCCGGACGAGCATGCCCGACTTCACGGCAGGGTGCTCGCTGGAGATGGTCTCGTACCAGAATTTCGGGAGGGAGAGCGGAAACATGTCGAGGTCACCGCGGGCGAAGGCCTCGGCGGCCTTGTCCGGATCGCGGATCACGTCGAGGCGGAACTTGTCGGGATTGAAGCGGCCGCGGAAGAAGCGCTTGTCCCGCGCCCACCAGTCGGTCAGGCGGGTGAAGGTGACGGAGCGGCCCTTGTCGACGTCCCGATCCAGCAGCGTGTACGCGCCCGTCGTTGGCAGCGTCCGCCACTGGTACCGCTCCAGCCAGCCGGGGCCGAAGTCCTTGAAGGCGTGCCGGGGATAGGGCGCGAACTGGCTGATCTGTTCATCGAGCCCGGGACGCCGCTGCGGGGCGGTCAGGGCAAAGGTGTACCGATCGTAAACCGTCAGGCGCTCATACCGGGTGCTGTAGAAGTTGTTGTACCAAGGCTCGCCGAGGTGCGGGCTGCGCATGAGGTAGAACGTGAAGACAATGTCATCGGTCGTGACTGGCTGCCCGTCGGACCAGCGAGCGTCCGGGTCGAGTCGGTAGTAGACGGTGCGGGCGGCGTCATCGACGGCCCACTCGCGGGCGAGGCCGGGGATCATGCGCCCGGCGACGTTCGGGTGGTCGTGGAGAATGTAGACTGAAACGTAGTCGAGCAGGTAGGGTCGGATGCCGCCGGTGGCGTCCGGACCGATCGTTCGCAGCGTCCGGGGGAAGTCCTGAATGTAGTAGCGGAAGGTGCCTCCCTTGCGGGCCGCGGGGTCGGCGAACTCGGGTAGGTCCGAGCCGTCCTGCCAAGGCAGGCCGGCGGGAAGGTCGCTCAGCGGGCGTTGCTGGTAGAAGCCGGGCTGCTCGGTCAGGGTCCGGGCCAGATCGGCCTCCATATCGGGGAGGGTCGCCGTCTTCGCTCCCGCCGCTACGGGCTGGTCGCCCGGCGCCTTCGGGCCGCAGCCGGCAAGGAGCAGGAGGGCGCACGCGGCTCCCATTGCGAGGCATGCACGGGGAAGGAGGGGGAGGCGTTCGGGTCGGGGGGTCATGGCCTTACTGATACGTGGTGAATTTCTTTGGATCGAACGCCTCGCGCACCGCCTCGCCGATGAAGGTCACGAGCACCAGCACCACCACGAGGGCGGAGAAGGAGGAGGCGACGATCCAGGGCGCATTGAGGTTGGAGGTGCCCTGACGGAGCAGTTCGCCCCAGCTCGGTGTGGGGGGAGGCAGCCCGAAGCCGAGGAAGTCGAGCGCGGTGAGGGAGCTGATCGCGCCGGCGACCGTGAAGGGCACGAACGTCACGATCGTCGACAGCGTGTTCGGGAGGATGTGGTTGAAGATGATGCGGTGCGTCGGCGCACCGAGGACCTGCGCGGCGTGGACGTAGTCGCGCGCCTTTTCCCGGTACGTCGCCGACCGCATGTAGTAGGTCATGCCCGTCCACGAGAAGAGCACGACGATCGCGAGCAGGATGCCGAGACTCATGCCGACGCCGGCTGGCACGACCGATGCGACGATGATGACGACGAAGAGGAAGGGAACGTTGGACCAGATCTCAATCAGGCGCTGGACGAAGAGGTCGAACCAGCCGCCGAAGTACCCCATGAGGCATCCGAGGGTGATGCCGATCAGGTAGGTCAGCACGATGAAGCACCCGGCGAAAATCAGCGCATTGCGGAATCCGTAGAGTAGGCGGGCGAGGATGTCGCGGTTGATCTGGTCGGTGCCGAGGAAGTGGCGCTTCGACCAGTCCGGGGGCCGCGGCTTGAAGGTCCCGTTGCGGTAGCAGTTCTCGACCGGGCTGAAGGGAACCGGGGGAAGGAGCACCCAGTTGTTGGTGCCGGCGAACTGGGTCCTCAGGTCGCGGTAGTTGACCTCGTACTCGTACGGGAGTCCAAAGTCCCGCCCGGGATGGATCGCCCCGTACGTCGGGAAGTACCACCGTCCTTCGTAGCGCACGACCAGCGCGCGGTGATTCACCAGCACCTCCGCGATGGCGGAGAGCCCGATCAGTCCGCAGAGGATGAGGAATGAGACATAGCCGCGCCGGATCTGCCGGAAGCGCAGGAGCTTCTTCCGGGTCAGGGGGTTCAGTCGCAGGCGCGGGAACGCGAAACGCATGGCGGGGCCGGAGTCCGACTACTTGAACCGCACGCGCGGGTCGACCAGCGCCACGAGGATATCCGAGAGGATGTTGCCAAGGAGCAGCAGCAGGGAGGAGATCAGGAGCACACCCATGACCGTGGGGTAGTCGCGGTCCACGACGCTCGTGTAGCCGAGGAGCCCCATGCCGTTGATGTCGAAAATGAACTCGATGAGGAACGAGCCGGAGACGAGGAGGGTGAAGTTGTGCCCGAAGTGGGTGGCGATCGGAATCAGCGAATTGCGCAGCGCGTGTCGGACGACGGCGGTGCGGAACGACACGCCCTTGGCCACGGCCGTGCGCACGAAGTCGGCCGCGAGGTTGTCCATCAGGTGGTTCTTCATCAGCAGCGTGACGAGGGCGAAGCTGCCGACCGTGTAGCAGACGAGGGGCAGGGCCGCATGGTGGGCAAAGTCGACCAACTTGCCTCCCCAGGAGAGATCCGCGAAATCCCGGCCGACGAATCCGCCCATCGGGAACCAACCGCGGCGGGCGGCGAGGTACACCACGACAATCGCGCCGAGCGCGTAGCCCGGGATCGCGTAGCCCGTGAAAACGATGGCCGACGTGATGTTGTCCAGCGCCGTCCGATGCTTGATCGCCTTTAGCACGCCCAGCGGGATGCAGACCGTGTAGACGAGGAAGAGCGTGATCAGTCCGTAGGTCAGGGAAACCGGCAGGCGAGCGAGGATGATGTCGAGCACGGGCTCGTTGAAGCGGTAGGACATGCCCAAGTCACCTCGCAGCACCTTGCCGAGCCAAGTCACATAGGCCGTCAGCGGCGGCTGATCGAATCCGTAGTACGCCTTGAGCTGCGCCATCTGCTCCTCGGAAATCGCACCGGCACCGGCATCGGCACCACCGCCCAACGCATTTTCGGCGGTCTTCGCCTCCATGATCGCCCGCTCAATCGGCCCCCCGGGCACCACGCGGGTAATCAGGAACACGATCAGGGTGATTCCCAAGAGGGTTGGGGGAATCAGAACGAGGCGGCGTGCAAAATAGTCCCGCATGCGGGGTGATTCGAAGGGGTCTGTTAACCGGGACCAAGAACGAGGCCTTCGCAAGACATTGTCACGCGAAAGCCAGCGCCGCCATCCGTTTGCTTGAGGGAGCGGATCAGCATCCCTAGGCGAATTGCGCGCTTCGCGGGAGCGATCGGGACGCCGCGCATGCGGGCTTCCCGGTCCACGGTCAGCCCGTCGCCTTGGCGCGTGCGTCGCCGCTCGGGCTCATTGCGGTCCGGTTACGCGCGGTGGACGGTCGGGCGTAACGCCGGTACCCTCCGTCCCCGGGGCACCGCGCGTCTGCCTTGGGGCGGCCGCGTGGGCTCGCCTTTTGCGTTTACTTCCGAAAACCAGATAACTTACAAAGACCTATGATGTCCGATGTCCCCCCGAGCAATGAGGCGGCTCCGAACCGAGCGGAAGTGCCACCCAAGCCGTTCTCCCCCGAGGACGAGGTTGCCATGCGGGAGTCGCTCAAACGTTGCTCGGCGGCCACGGTCGAGGCAGCGGTGCAGTTCCGCCGGACCCGGGATGTGGCCCTGCTGCCGACCATTGTCCTGGGCGTGATCGAACGCTTCGTGGAGTTGGAGCTGCGTCCGAAGCTGCGCGAGGGCGACGACGATCTCCGCTTGGTCGAAGACCTCGGAGTCGACTCGCTCACGATGATGGAGACCGTGATGCTCGTGGAGGAGGTGCTGCAGATGCAGACCAATAACGACGAATTGCGCAACCTGCGCACCGTCGGCGACGTGAAGACCTTCATTGATTGCAAGGTGCGTGGCCTGCCCCTGCCGAAACCAACGCGGTTCCTTCCGGTCGAGCAGGTGGCGGCGGTGATGCCGATCCAGCCGCCGTTCCTCTTCATCAACGAGGCGCAGATCGGATCGGCCGGCGCGCAGGGCAAGTACAAGATCACCGGTCAGGAATTTTTCCTCCAGGGGCATTTCAAGGACAACCCGGTCCTCCCGGCCTCGATCATGCTCGAGGCGCTGGGGCAACTCGCGGTGCTGTTTCTCCTTGAGGGCGCGCACGCGGAGCCCGGGAAGCGGGTCGATCCGTCGCGCATCCTATTCACGAGTTGTGAAGGCGTCCGGTGCCATCGCATCTGCCGTCCGGGCGACACGCTCACGCTCAGCGTGCGACCGCGGCGGGTGAAGATGCCGCTGGCGACGTTCGAAGGCTCCATCCGCGTCGGTCAGGACAAGGCCGCGGTCGCGGAGGAGGTCACGCTCACGTTTGCCTACGCCGACGGGGCGACCCAGACGGTCGGTGCGAGAGACAACGCGGCCGCCGGCGCGCCGTCACACCCCCGCGACGCCGCCGGAGGGCAGCCTCCGCTGGCGGCGGCAGCGGTCTCGGCGTCCTAGGTTCTGGTGGGGCGGGCGGGGATCTCGGTTCCCGCGTTGACCCCGCAGGACGCAGCATCAGGATTGGGGTTTTCCCGGCACCTGATTCCGCCCGGTGCCGTTCTGACAACCATGGCTCGGATTTTCGTCACCGGCGTCGGCTTCATTACCAGCATCGGCAACGACCGCGAGGCGGTCTCCCGCAGTCTGCGCGAGTTGCGGCACGGCATGGTGCGCTACCCGCCGTTCGACAAGCCGGAGGTCCCGGTCAAGGTCGCGGCCCCGGTGCGCGGCTTCGGGGTGGACTCCCCGGATCCCGAGGACTGGACCTACCCGTCGGAGTACCGACTGAAACGGGAGGTTCTGCGGAGCCTCTGTCCGAACGCGCTCTTTGCTTATTGCGCGATGCAGCAGGCGATCCGCGATGCGCGCCTCGGGGATACCGACATCTCCAATCAGGACACCGGGCTCTATGCCGCGTCGGGCGGGTCGCCCACGATCCTGGGCCGGTTGCTGAATCAAATGTACCAGCAGGGAGTGATGCGGTGTCCGCCGCTGGGCATCGTGGCCTCGATCGCCGGCACGGTGCAGTTCAACCTCGTCGCTCACTTCAAGATCAAGGGAGTGTCCTGCGGCTTGTCGTCGGCGTGTGCATCATCCTCCCACGCCCTCGGGTTCGCTTTCGACGATCTGGTTCTCGGACGACAGAAGCGGATGTTCGTGGTGGGCGCGGAGGACGGCAACGTGGATACGATTCTCCCGTTCGCGGGCATGCGGGCGCTGTCGCTCAATCCGGATCCGGACACGGCGTCCCGGCCCTTCGACGTGGCGCGGGATGGCTTCGTGGGAACCGGGGGGGCGACGGTCCTCGTGCTGGAGACGGAAGCGGAGGTGGAGCGCCGCGGCGTCGTGCCCTACTGCGAGGTCGCGGGATGGGGGCAGGCGTCGGACGGGTACAACGTCGCCATCTCCCATCCGGAGGGGCACGGTCTGCGCCTCGCGATCGAGCGGTCGCTGCGGGCGGCGGGCATCGCATCGACGGAGGTGGATTACGTGAACGCGCATGCCACGTCGACGCCGATCGGGGATATCTCGGAGGTGCGGGCGCTGCGCGCGGTTTTCGGCAGCGACATCGGCCGGGTGGCGGTGAGTTCGACGAAGGCGCTGACGGGTCACGGACTCTCCCTTGCGGGCGCGATGGAGACCGGATTCTGCGCCCTCGCGCTGCGGGAGGGATTCCTCCCCGGCTCCGCGCACCTCTCGAACCCGGATCCGGCGTGTGCCGGCATGAACATCCCCCGTCAGACCGTCGCCGCTGAACCGCGGGTCGTGTTGAACAACAGCAGCGGATTCGGCGGTGCCAACGTCTGTCTCGTGCTCCGTCGTGCCTAGCCTCACACCCGTTGCGGAGACCCGGAGCGCGCTGGAACGGCGCACGGCGTGGGTGTCGGGCGCGAGCAGCGGCCTCGGCCACGCCGTCGTGGCGCTTCTGCTCGCGGAGGGCTACGACGTCTGGGGCACCGCGCGCGACCTCGGCCGGCTGTCCAGTTGGTCCGGCGATCCACGCTTCCATGCGGTCGCGCTCGACCTGCGGGATCCGGCGGGGGCGGAGGCCGCTTTCCTCGCCGCGCAGCGCGCCGCCGGCGGGGCGTTCACGGTCTGCGTGCAGAACGCCGGCTTCGGCGAATTCGGCGCATTCGCGGCGGCGGATGCGGGCGTCTGGGAGGACGCCGTGGCCGCCCTGTTGCTCAGCACGGCCCGCCTCAGCCGACTCGCGGTGCAGGGGTTCGCCACGCGTCCGCCCGGCCGCGGCACCTTGGTGCACGTCTCCTCGCTGGCGGTGGAATTTCCCTTGCCGCTGATGAGCGGCTACAACGTGGCGAAGGCCGGCCTCTCGGCTCTGAGCGAGAGTTTGATCGTTGAATGCCGCGGGACGGCCGTCACGGTGATTGATTTCCGGCCCGGCGACACCCGCACCCCGTTCAACCAAGCCATGCGAGCCACCGCTGCCCTCGACCACGCGCGCGAACAACGGATTTGGGCACGGCTGGAGCGCAACCTTGCGGAGGGACCGTCGCCGGAGACCGTGGCCCATGATCTCATCCGCGCGCTGCGGCGCGGCCGCTCCGGCGTGGTGCGAAGCGGTTCCTTCTTCCAGGCGCGGCTCGGGCCGCTCCTCGCCCGCCTCGCCCCGGGCGGGCTGCGCCGTTGGGTGCTCGCGCAGTATTTCGGGGTCCATTGAGCGTGGAGCAGGTCCGCATCCTCGTCCTCACCTCGAGCACCGGCGGTGGTCACGACGCCCGCGCCGAGGCCTTCGCGGATTGGTGCTTCCAACTCTACCGCCACGGCGTGGACGTCCGCATCGAACAGATGCTCGAGCGCTCCTCCGTCGTGAACCGCGGCGGCGTGCATCTCTACAACTGGATCCAGCGCCGGGTGCCCTTCCTGCACGGGATCTACTACGCGATCGTGGAGCTGCTGGCCGTGCTCAACCGCCGCACGGTCTCCCTCGGCCGCGGGTATTACGTCGACGCGCTCCGCGAGTACCGCCCGCACCTCATTCTCAGCGTGCACGACTGCCTGAACCGCGGGTACTTTCCGCTCGCGCGGCGCATCCTCGCGCCTGACCGCGTACGTTGCGTGACGTACTGCGGCGAGTTCTCCGGCGGCTGGGGCTATTCCGTCAATTGGATCGAGCCGACGGTTGACCGCTATTACTCGCGCACGCCGACCGCCCGCGACTTCGCGGTGCGCAAGGGCATTCCGGCGGACCGCTGCCTCGTGCGGGGTCACCTGATGGCGCCCCGCGCGCACCGCGAGGTGTTCGACGCCGCCGGTGTCGCGCGCTTCCGTGAGCAGGATCTTGGACTGAAGGCGGACCGCCTCACGGTCTTCCTCGCGACTGGCGGCAACGGCGCGAACAACCACTTCGCCCTGCTGCCCGCGCTGATCAAGCACTCCGACCGTGTGCAGGCGATCGTGATCTGCGGGCGCGACAAGGACACCCACCACGCGCTGGTGCGGTGGCGGGCGCAGCATCCGGAGCTCCGTCTCTACATCGAGGGCTACTCCGACCAGGTCCACCGCCTCATGCAGGCGAGCGACGTGATCGTCACTCGCGGCGGCACCACTACCTGCGCGAAGGCGCTGCACTTCCGGTGCCCGATCATCTTCAATGCCTTCGGTGGCATCATGCCGCAGGAGCGCCTGACGTGGAAGTTCTTCCGTAACGGGGCGCAGTCGGCCAAGATCGAGCAGGCGGGGGACTTCGCCGACTTGCTGTCGGGCTGGGTCCGCGCGCCGGAGCGTTTCGACGCCTACCGTCGGGCTTTCCTAAGCCTGCGCTACGCGGAGGACCCCACGCTGTTGATCGACGAGATCGTGCAACTGGCGGCGGACGCCGCGAACCTGTCGCTGCGACGCTGGCCCTTTGAAGCGCTCGAGCCTGGCCCCGCTGGAGGATCGAGACCGTGAGCGCGTCCTCGCCGACCGTGGCCTACCTGTTCACCACGTTCCCGAAGGTCTCGGAGACGTTTCTGCAGCGGGAGGTGCGGGCGATGCTCGGGCAGGGAGTCGACGTGCGGTTGTTTTCGCTCTGGGGCGGCGGCGGGACGTTCGCCGGCGTGCCGGTGGCGACGTTTTCCAAATGGCGGCTGCTGGGACTCCTCGGGATCATCCCGTGGGCGGCGGTGGTCCACCCGCGCGTATTCTGGCGCCTCGTGGCGGGCGTGTTGACGCGGCGAAGCGGTTCCGCGTTGACCCTCTTGGAGAACTTTCTCGGTGCGGGCTTTGCGGGGGTCCACTACCGCGGGTTCCGCCGGGCCGGAGTCCAGTGGATCCACGCGGTGTGGGGCGGCGGTCCGGCGACCGCAGCGTGGATTCTGCATCGCCTCAACGGCCATCCCTACAGCGTCGGGGTGCACGCCTACGACTCTATTCAGGACGGCGGCGATCCGTGGCTGCCGGAGAAAGTGGCGGCGGCGCGATTCGTCCACACCTCGACGGCCATGGCGGCGACGGAACTGCAGCGCCGCGGGCTGGGGCGGGGGAAGGTGCTCGTGATTCGGAGGGGGCTCGACGCTTTTCCCGCGCTGCGTCCGCTCCGCGATCGGCGCGAGCCCCTTCGCATCCTCTGTGTGGCCCGACTCGTGGAAAAAAAGGGTCTCCTGCGGCAGGTCGCCGTCTACCGTCACCTCAAAGGGCAATCCTTCTCCTTCACCGTGCGAATCGTCGGTGAGGGGCCGTTGCGAGCGGCACTGGACCGAAAGATCGACGAAGATGGCCTTCGTGATCGCGTGCAGTTGCTCGGGCAGCTTCCTTCCTCCGAGGTCTGGCGCCAACTGGAGTGGGCGGACGTGCTGGTGCACACCGGCGTGGTTGCGGCCAGCGGCGATCGCGACGGCCTGCCGAACGTCATCCCGGAGGCGATGAGTGCGGGCGTACTCGTGGTCACCACGCCGGAGGCCGGCCCGCAGGAGGCGGTGACCGAGGGACGGTCCGGCTTCGTGGCGCCGCTGGACGAGCCGGCGCGCTGGGAGGCGGCGTTGCGTCGCATCGTCACGGACGATGCGCTCGCGGAGGCCGTGCGCCGCGAAGCCCGGCGATGGACGGAGGAAAACTACGACGCGCAGCGCAACGCGGCGGTGCTGGCCGCGGCCTTCCGGTCGGGCGGGAGGCAGGAGCCATGATCTTCCTCGATGTCACCCAGGCGTCGCGGTCGCCGCATTTCTCCGGACTGAATCGCGTTTCCGCGTGTTTGCGTTCGGCGGGCTCGGACGTCGTCACACCCATCCGCTGGCGGGAGTGGTCCGGGGAACTCGGTCCGGGGGACTGTTTCCTGACCAGCGAGCTCTTCTCGGACGAGGAGCGTCCGGGGATCCGCACTTGGCTCGCGCGCCGGGGCGGTCGCGCCGTCGCCGTCTTTCACGATGCGATTCCGCTGCGGCAGCCGCAAATCGCGTGGGCTCGCAGCGTCGGGCGTCACGCGGCGTACGTGAAACTCCTGGCGGAGTTCGACGACGTGCTGGCGGTGTCGGCGGACAGCGCGCGGGACCTCGATGAACTCTGGCGCTGGCAGGGCGTGGTCCCGCGGGCGAGGATCGGCGTGATCACCCTCGGAGCCGACGGATTGGGTCAGCCGCGCGGGGTTCCGCCCGCGACGATGCCGCCACGCAACGTGGTCGCCGTCGGCATCCTTGAGCCCCGCAAGAACCAGACCGTCCTGCTTGATGCCGCGGAGCGGCTTTGGCGTCGCGGTCGGCTGTTTCGGATCGTGGTCGTGGGCCGGGTAAACCCTCACTTCGGGGGGCCGATCGCCCGGCGCGTGGCGGCGCTGGGCCGACGTTATCCCGGCCTCGTGGTGCATGAGGCGCGTCTCGACGATGTGCGTCTTGCGGAGCGGCTCGATGGTGCTCGATGCACCGCGTTTCCCAGTCTCGCGGAAGGGTGCGGGCTGCCTGTCCTTGAGTCCCTGTGGGCCGGACGACCCTGTCTCTGCGGGGACGTCGCTGCGATCCGGGAGAGCGCGGTCGGGGGCGGTTGCGAGGTGCTGCTCCCGCATGACGTGGCGGCGTGGGAGCAGGCGCTTGAGCGCATGCTCTTTGATGACGCGCATTGGCGCATGCGGATGCGCGAGGCGACGGAGCGGCGGCTACCGCGTTGGAGCGGTACGATCGCGTCCGTGCTGCAGGCGTGCCGCGGGCACCGGGTGGCCGCGGGCACGGGTGTCTAGAGCGACTTGACCGCGTGGGCCATCGCCTCGCCGATGCGATCGATTTCCTCGTCTGTGTGCATCGCTGACACTGCGGTGCGGATGAGGTCCTTGCCCGGTGGCACGGCGGGAGCGATGGACATCACCGTGAAGATGCCGCGATCCAGCAGGGCGCGCCAGAACCGATAGGCGTTCTCCCGGGAGCCGAGGACGATCGGAACCGCCGGGGTCTGGGTCTCCCACGTGTCGAGTCCCAGTGACTTCAAGATCGCGAGGTAGCGCCGGGTGTTGCGCCAGAGTCGTTCCAAGTGCTCGGGCTCCGACTGCATCAACTGCAGCGCGGCGAGGGCCGCACCGGCCTGGCTCGGGGCGATCGCGGCCGAGAAGATCGTCTGCTTCGAATGCGTGCGCAGGTACTCGATGGTTTCCCGCGAGCCGGCGACGAAGCCGCCCGTGCTCGCCAGCGATTTCGACAGGCTGCCGCAGAGCACGTCGATCTTGTCGCTCAGGCCGAAATGATCCGCCGTACCCCGGCCCTGCCGCCCGAGCACGCCGAATCCGTGCGCGTCGTCGAGCACCGTGAAGCAACCATACTCCCCGGCGATCTCCGTGAGCTCCGGGAGGCGGGCGATGTGTCCCTCCATCGAATACACTCCCTCGATGATGAGCAGCTTGGCCGCGTCGGCGCCGGCAGTCTGGAGCAACTGGCGCAGGTCGTCCGGGTTGTTGTGGGAAAATCGCTCGACGGTGGCGTGCGACAGGCGGATGCCATCCCAGAGGCAGGAGTGCAGGTTTTTGTCCGCGAGGACGAGGTCGCCCTTCTGCGCAAAGCCGGCGACGCTGGCCATCACGGAGAGGTAGCCGGCGGAGTGCACGTGACAGGCCTCGCGCCCGAGAAACCCGGCCAGCGCGTCCTCAAGCTCAAGGTGGTAGGCGCGGGAGCCGTTGGACGGCCGTGCACCGGTCGTGCTGGTGCCCCAGCGCCGGACTGCGGCCTGCGCCGCCTCGATCACCTTGGGGTGGAAGGAGAACCCGAGGTAATCATTGCTCGAGAGCATGATCATCTCTTTCCCGTCCAACCTCACGCGCGTCCCCGCCTGCTCCTCCATGGCGTGGTAGTAGGGGGCGTACTTCAGGCGCATCTTCGTCGCATAGTCAATGCGACACCGCTCCAGCAGCGGCTTCGAAGCCCGGTTGAAAAAGGGGAACGCCATGAGACGGCAACGCTGCCCCGACCGCCGGCGGAGGCAACTGGTTTCAGCGCGGGCCTCCCGGCCGCCCGCGAAGCTCGCGCATCCAGTCGAGCAATTCGGTGGCGTGTGCGCTCCATCCGCGAGCCGGACGAGCAAGGGCCGCCTCCGCGAGCGCCTGTCGCCGGCCGGGCTGGGTCAGGAGGGTGCGCAAGGCGTCCGCCATAGAAGGCGCATCGACGTGTTCCAGCGTGAAGCATCCGCCGCCGCGGGCGGCCTCGCCCAGCGCGCCACGTCCCGAGCATACGCACGGTTTCCCGTACCCCACGCTTTCGAGCACAGGCAGGCCGAAGCCTTCCATCAGCGAGGGATAAACCGTGAACGCGCACTCATGGTAGGCCGCATTCAGCGCCCGCTCATCGAGGGGACCGTCATAGCGGAGCGCCCGCCCCCGTTGCTGCAGGCGACGAATTTCCGTGAGCACCGTTTTGCCAGTCTCCGCCTGCGCGAACCCGACGAGCCGGAGCTCGAACGCCACCCCCTCCGCCCAAAGGACCTCGGCCGCCTCGAGGAGCGACCGGTGATTCTTGCGACCCTCGATGCTCCCCACGGAGAGGACCACGGGGACCCGCGTCGTCCGGGCAAGGACACGGTCGCGCGCGGGCGGATCCGCCGCCAGGGGAATCGTCGCGACCGGGGGCGGAGTCGGGACGCGGAGCCAGCGCCACCAGTCGACCAGCGCATCGTGCGAGTCGCGGGACACGGCGGCGACGCCGTCGAACGCGAGCAGTTGTTGAAGGTAGAGCGGGAAGCGCGCCACCGTGTTCCGCGGCGAGAGCTCCGGCAGACGAAGGGCGATCGCGTCGTGGAACAGGGCCACCTTGGGCCCCTTCACCGCGGACAGCAAGCGAGGCAGAGCCTGTCCGACCGCCGCGGAAAAGATCTCAGGCACGATCAGCTGGGCGTCCGTCGGCAGCGCGGGCGGGGCCGCGCCCCGCAGGCGCTCGGACCAGCCGCGGAGACGAAGGCCGAGCGGCCACGATGCACCGCGGGCGCGTCCGGGATCGTCGTTGGCCAGCGCCGTCGTCTCACGCTCCCCGAGGACCCGCCAGCGTCGACCGAAGGGATCCCATGTGATCGCCTGCGTTCGCTCCGGTCCGGTCAGCCCCGACACCGCGCGGGTCAGGGAGCGACAGACCCGCTGCACGCCGGTCCGGGCCCGCGTGTGGCTGGTGTGGCTGAGGTCAACAAGCGTCAACGGGCTTTCCACGGAATCTTCTCCTGCAGTGCCAGCGTCTCCAAGCGGCGCCGGTATAGCGTGCCGACGGCGAGGGGCGAGAAGCGTTCCTCGATCCGGCGCCGAGCCGCCGCTCCGATCTGTTCCCGCAGCGCGTGGTCCTCCACCACGCGACACATCTGGCGCGCGGCAGCGGCGAGGTCGGGTTCCGCCCACCGCTGGCCGCGGCGGTAGGGGCCGTGATCTTCCGTGAGTTCCACCTCCACCGCCGGCACGGGAAGGGCGGTGGACGCATCCGCGAATTCCGTGGTGGCGGACCAGTCCGTCGTGATGACCGGCTTGCCCAGATACATGGCCTCGGCGACCGCCAGACCGAAACCCTCGGCGCGATGGAGGCTGACGTAGCAGTCGCACGCCGCCTGCAGCGCGGTCAGGTCCGTGCGATCCAAGGCCCGTGCGATGAGGTGTGAGGCGGGCAGGGTGGTCAGGCGGTCGCGGAGTTGCTCCAGCTCGTCGGGATTACCCTCGGCGGAGTGGACCTTGACCACCAGCCCGGCACCACGGTCGGCGAGGCCGCTCATGCGGAACGCCTCAATCGCCGCCTGCGGGTTCTTGCGGGCCGAATAGCTGTTCAGGTCGTAGAGGACGAGGAACAGGAATCCGTTGAGCGGCAGTCCCAGTCGGGAGCGGAGCGTGGCGGTGGGATCCTCTGGACGCGCGAATGCGACCGCGTGGGGCATGGTCAGCACGGGCAGGGGCGACTTGGCCGCGATCGCGCGCCGGGCGAACTCGCTGGGGCACCAGATCTCATCGAAGCAGCCGAAAGCGGGCAGCCACGCATCGGGGAACTCCGGCAACTCCCATGCCCAATATCCGATCAGGTAGCGTCCCGAACGGAAGGCCCTGCCGTGGTGGTGCTCAAGGTCGCGGCTCGCGGGAGGATCCACGTGGACGACCGTCACCGGGTGTTCGGGATCAGTCCGGAGACGGGAGGCAAGGGTCTGGTCGTGGCGGGGATTCTTGCACGGCAGACGCAGGTCGATGGGCGTCACGGCAAGGCCGGCCGCATCGGCCGCTCGCACCATGCACCGCGCGCTCTCGCCGATGCCGAGGTGCGCGGTGACGAAGCCCGCGACGTTCAAGCCGAAAGCCAATCGCTCGCGGACGAAGGAGCCATCGAGGCGGAGATCGCCCGGCGTGAAGTCGTAGAGGGTGCGCCCGGCGCCGTCCGCGATGCGGAGGAGACGGAGGCGTCGGTTGCGTTCCTGCCGTCGGTACGGCTGGAGGGCGGCAAGTCCGGTGACCCGGCCCAACCACGCGAGGGCATTCGGCCGAGTCACCCCGAGCAGAGTGAGGGACAGTTCCACCCCGTCCGCATGGTCGCGGGAGAGGGGGAGGGAGAGCGCCCAAGGTCCTGCGTTCCGGATCGCCAGCCGTCGGGCGTGCCCGGCGGCGCGGATGCGCAGGCCGAGGGAGGCGGGCGAGCCGTCACCGGCAAGGAGAGTGCCCTCGAGTTGCAGCGAGTCGACGCCGCGGAGCGGCGGGATGCGGATCGTGGCCGCTTCCCGCACCCACGCGCCGGGGCCCCCGTCAAAGAAGAGACCGGCCGAGCGGCGAGAGGGGCGGGCGGGGAGAAACATGGTCCGGGAAATCGCGACGGGAAACTCGCCGACGCTGGTCGCCCGGTCGCCGCGTGGCAAAGCTTTCCGCCGATCGGAGCCCTCAGGCGAGGCCGTCCGAGTTTCCACCGCCGCCCTTCGCGCACGCGCGCCCGACCCCGGCGCATGTCGCCGCGGTCGACTGCCCATACGGGCGACCCGCACCCAAGGGCGCGGGCTCGGGCGGACGCGTCCCCGGAGGCGAATGCGCCCCCGGCATCAGGGTGTGGACGGCGCGCGCTTCGCCCGACCTCGCCACACCAGCAGCGTGAGGCCGCCGACGAGGCTGCAGGCGAGGGTCGTGACCCACACAGCGGTCGCAAGGAGCAGAGCCGGCTCGCGGGTGGCCCCGGAGGCGGAGACGAGGCCCAGCGCTCCCAGCGTGGCGAGAAGCGTGCCCTCGCGGACGCCGTGCCCGCCGATGCTGATCGGAAGGACGGTCACAACATAGGCCGCCGCAGCCGCCACGCTGCACTCCAGGAACGGCAGGGGGAGTCCGACTGCCTTGGCGAGCAGCGAGATTGACACGAAGTCGACCCCCCAGATCACCACGCTCCAAAAGAGGGCCAGACCATGGCGGAGCGGCTGCGTGAGGGTGCGTTCGCGGAGCATCGCGAGGATGGCGATGCGATCCCGACCGACGCGGCGCTGCAGAGGCTCGGGCCAGCGGTGAGCCGGCCAGGCGAGTCCAATGGACAGCGGGACGGCGAGGGCGGCGATGCCAAGGAGTGCAAGCGCGGAGAGCGACTCGACGCCGCGGTCCCGAGCCGGGTCCGGTCCAAGCGCCACGAGGAAACCCGCACAGAGCCCGAACAGGACGAGCAAACCCATGACGCGATCCATCGCGAGGCTGCCGAGCGCGGCGGCCTTGTGGTGGGGAAAGTCGCGAACCGCGTAGAACGCACGCGCCGCATCGCCTCCGACCCCGCCGATGAGCAGCGAATTGTAGAAGCCGCCGATCCACGAGACCGCTTGGGTCCAACCGTGGCGGGCCTCCAGCCCCTGCGCGCGAAGCAAGAGGTGCCAGCGCAGTCCGTGGAGTGGATAGGCAATGGCGGCGAAGAGCACGCCCGCGATCGCCAGGTCCCAACGCACCGGGGCCGGCAGGCGGGAGAGTTCACGCCAGTCAATCAGCACAAGGAAGAGCACCACCAGACCCGCGGAAAAGACGGTGCGCAGGGCGCGACCCAGCGGGCCGTTGAGGAAAGTGAGCAAGGGACGGAACACGTTCGGGACGGAGGCCGCTTCGAGTCAGGATGCAGTGGTCCCGAACGTGCCGGCAATGGTTAATCTTGCCGTCACGGCGGGGGCGCGGGCATCGTCGCCGGATGCAGATCGAGGAGTACCGGCGCTTGGCGGAGGTCGAAGACCGCCATTGTTATTTCCGTTCGCTGCATGCGCACGTGGCGCGGGAATTGCGGAGCCGTCACGCGGTCGACGCCGACGTGGAGGCCATTGATGCCGGTTGCGGGACGGGTGGCTTCATCGGTCGGATGAAGCGGACGCTCCCGTCGTGGCACTGGTCGGGCATCGATTTCATGCCGCTCGCCTGTGAACTCGCTCGCCGACGCGTTCCGCAAGCGACGATCCGGGAGGCTTCCGTCACGGAACTTCCGTTTGCCGATGCCTCCTTCGCGGTGGTCACGGCGCTGGATGTAATCACGCAGGTCCCGTATCCCGGAGCAGCGGCTCAAGCTTTTGCTGAACTCCGCCGCGTGCTCAAACCGGGCGGTACCGTGGTGATCAACGCCGCGGCCTACCGTTGGCTCTGGTCCTACCACGACGAGGCCTGCCAGACGCAGCACCGCTTCGCGGCCGCGGAACTGCTGGAACTGGCGCGGGTGGCCGGTCTGGTCCCGGTGCGGCTTACCCACTGGAACGCGCTGACGCTCCCGCTGGTCGTGGTCCGGCGGAAGCTTCTCGCCCGGCCGGCCTCGGGGAGCGACGTGCAACCGCTCCCGTGGGTGCTCGATCGAGCCGTGGGAGCCGTGATGGCGCTGGAGCATGCTTGGCTTCGACTTGGCGGCAACTGGCGCTGGGGATCATCGCTGCTCTTGGTGGCCACGCGTCCCTGAGCGGTTCCCGAGGCAGGTTGGCGTGTCGCGGGCTGACTGCGGCAGTCGCATGCGGCGCGGATGCTTGGGCACAAACGATGTCCGCGCGGGTCGCGGGGCTGCCCGCGCTTCGGGTCCGCGGGGGCAACTGCGGAGGTCACGGCCGATGGACGAGGGGACAGCGAAGGACGCTGCAGACGGCGATCATCCGACTCGGTCAGAGGGTCTTCCGACGCGGCAGTTTCCGCTTTCATCGGCCCGGCGGATCGGGCACGTTCAACGAGGACCCCTCCATGACTTTTTTCGCGGCCGCGTTTGCGCTCGTCCTCAGCGTGCTCTTGTGGGGCCTCGGATTCGCTTGGCTGGCGACGCCGCGGCGCTGGCGGATGCTTTGGCCCTTGTTCATCGCTCCCTGCGGCGTGGCCCTGCAGATGGGCGTGGTTTGGGTCGGCGTCCACACGCCACTGGCGGGAACCGACGCCTATGCGCCGGCGGCGTGGTCCGTGCCGCTGCTCCTCCTCGCGCTGGCGGTGTGGCGCGGCGGGCGCGCGGGCTGGACGTCACTCCGGCGGTACTCCGGTGTCGCGGCCGTGATGCTGGCCACGCTGCTGCTTCTGGCGGACGCGATGTCGTCGGCGTCACGACGATTGACCTCCTTCTCGCTGGGAAGCTGCGATGCGGCCGACTATGCGGCGGGTGCGCGGGTGCTGAAGGAGTTCGCCGCCAGTGATCGGGGCGGATTCCTCGGGCTGACCGAGGTGGTGCGAATCATGTCGGTCGACAACTTTGTCGACTATTGGATCCGGCTCAATCACTTCGCTCCCTCCGCCCTCGCGGCGTTGAGCGGATCGTTACTCGGCTACGAGCCGTACCAGATCATTTCCCTGCTCGGCGGCGTGCTCCTGGTGCTCGGCGTCCCGATGGCATTCCTGATGGCGCGATCGGCTCTCCGCATGCGTCAGGCCGGCGCGCTCGCCGTCGCCGGGGTGTACGGCTTCTCTCCGCTTTTGTGGTATGCCGTCGCGCACGTCGCGCTGAGTCAACTGGTGGCGGCGATCGCGCTCGCGCTCATCACCTGGAGCGGCGTGATGTTGTGGCGAGGGACGGTCGGTTGGAGGCGCGCGGTGATGTTCGCACCCCTTTTGGCGACCGGCTACGCTCTGGTGCTCGGGGCCTACAACTTCATGATCGTGTTCTGCCTCCTGCCGGTGGCGGCCTATGCGGTCGGTTGGACGATCTGGTCCGGGCGCTATGCGCGCATCCTGCGCTGGTTTGCCGCGATGGCGGCGCCGCTCGCGCTCGCGGCCGCACTCATGCCCGAGCGCGTCGCCGGTCTCGTTGAGCGCTTCCTGCTGTTGCGGCAGTACGACTTTGGCTGGAGGATCCCGGCACTCTCGCCGGAAGGCTGGATGGGCATGGTGGGCGGAGTGCTCCTGCAGGGCTATGCGCCGTGGGTCCGCTGGACCCTTTCCGTGTTCGTGGTGCTGGCTTTCCTTCTCGCGGTGGTGGCGGCGTTTCGGCGTCGGCGGGATACGGGCTTCCTCGCGCTCTGCCTCACGGTCCCGGTTCTCGCCGGTTACGTGATCCTGCTGCTGCAGGCGCGGAGCCAGGGAACCAACGCCAGCTACGATGCCTACAAGCTCCTCGCGGCCTTTTACCCCGTAGTGCTGCCCGGCCTCGGGCTCGCGTTGGCGACGCTCACGCCAAAGGTCTCGCTTCGGTCGGGGCTTCTCGCCGTCTTCGCTCTGGGTCTCCTCGGTGCGAACGTCGTCGGCTCTTGGCGCTTTGCCGAGCGACTCCGCAATCCTCCCTACCTCGTGGATCGCGGCCTCGCGGCCCTTCAGTTGGTGGAGCAGCGGCCTGAGGTCACCTCGATCAATCTTCGCATCAATGACTTCTGGATGCGGTTCTGGGCCCACTCGTTTCTCCTCCGCAAACCTCACTACTTTCCCTCCCACACCTACGAAGCGCGGTTGAACACGGAATTGCGCGGAGAGTGGGACCTGATCGGTGGGCTGATCACCATCACCCTTCCGCCGGGCGAAGTTCCCGTGCCTTCCGAACGGCCGTTTTCCCTCATCCCGCAGCAAAGCGACTTCGCCATCCGGGCGCGGATCGGCGAGGGCTGGTACGAGCGGGAGCAGATTCCGCGCGCCAACACCCGCTGGCGCTGGACCACGGGAGACGCGGAACTCGTGATCGATAATCTACAATCCCGGCCGCTCGACATCGGCTTCCGGTTCCAAGCTCGCAGCCTCGTTTCGCGTGAACTCGAAGTGTGGGTCGACGGCCGGCGGCGTCGGACGGCGCAAATCGGCACCGACTTGGCCTGGATCGAGGTCCCCTCGGTGCGGATCGCGCCCGGAACGACCACCGTGGAACTGCGTTCCCCCACGGCGCCGACCTTCGCCGGACCGAACGACCGGCGCCCGCTCGGCTTCGCCGCCTATGGGATCGAGGTGAAAGTCTTGCGTGACCCCGATCCGGGGGGCGAATAATGAGGTCCATGCCGCCAGCGAAGCCGAGCCACTCCGCCGCAGTCGATCGCGCCTTCCGGGGGCGGCATGCGCTCATCACGGGCGGTTTGGGCTTTATTGGGTCGAACCTTGCCCGGCGATTGGTGCGGGCGGGCGCCAAGGTCACGGTGGTGGATTCCCTCATCCCGGAGTACGGGGGCAATCTGCGGAATCTCGCCGGACTCGAACGCCACGTCCAGGTCAACGTGTCGGATGTCCGGGACCGTCACTCCCTGCCGGTGTTCGTGCGGGGCAAGGATTACCTTTTCAACTTGGCCGGGCAGACGAGTCACATGGACTCGATGGTGGACCCGGAGACGGACCTTGAGATCAATGCCCGGGCCCAATTATCCATCCTCGAGGCCTGTCGTCGGCACGCTCCCGGCATCCGCGTTGTGTTTGCGAGCACCCGGCAGCTGTATGGCCGGCCGGACTTTCTACCCGTGACGGAGGAGCATCCGCTGCGTCCGGTTGACGTCAACGGCATCAACAAGCTCGCCGGCGAGCAGTATCACCTCCTGTACCATCACGTGCACGGGATCCGGAGCACCGTGCTCCGTCTCACCAACACGATCGGGCCGCGGATGCGCATCAAGGATGCGCGGCAGACCTTCCTCGGCGTGTGGATCCGGGCGTTGCTGGAGGACCGGCCGCTGGAGGTCTGGGGTGGCGAGCAACTCCGCGACTTCACCTACGTGGATGATTGCGTGGATGCGCTCCTGCGGGCCGGCGCGGCCGAGTCGGCGGCCGGGGAGGTTTTCAACCTCGGCGGACCGCCGCCGGTGTCGCTGCGGGAACTGGCGGCGATGCTGGTTGAGGTGAACGGGGGCGGTCGATTCGAGATTCGGGCGTTCCCCGCGGAGCGCCGGAAGATTGACATTGGCGGCTTCCATGCCGACTGGGGGAAGATCGAGCGGGTGCTGGGTTGGCGGCCGAGGACGAGCCTCCGCGTGGCGCTCCGGCGGACGCTTGCGTATTACCGGCGCGAGCGGGCACACTACCTTTGAACCGGCGATGACTGAGTGCGCCCTGAGTTTCGTCATTCCGCTCTACAACAGCGCCGAAACGATCGGACCGCTGGTGCGGGCGATCGCGTCTCTGAACGTGCCGGGCGGCCACGAGATCATTCTGGTGAATGACGGCAGCCGGGATGCGACCACGGAAATCTGCCGGCAACTGCTTCGGGAACTCGCCGTGCCGGTGCTTCTGGTCGAGCACGCCCGCAACTATGGCGAGCACAACGCCGTTCTCACCGGCTGGCGGCACGCCCGCGGTGCCCACATCGTCAATCTGGACGACGATGGCCAGAACCCCCCTGAGGAAGCGCTCCGCCTCTGGCGGAAAGCGGTGGACGACGGCTTGGACGTCGTCTTCGGCGACTACGCGGACAAACGGCATGCGCTCTGGCGCAATTGGGGCAGTGCCTTCACGAACCGGCTCACGGACTGGGCGCTGGACAAGCCCCGCGGGCTTTACCTCTCGAGTTTCCGGTGCGTCAGCGCGTTCGCGGCCCGGGCGGTCGCGGCGAATCACGGACCGTTTCCCTACTTGGACGGCCTTCTCCTGCAGGTCACGCAGCGCGTCGGTTCGCTGCCCGTGGAGCATCGCGACCGGCAATCCGGACGCAGCGGCTACACGCTCCGCCGACTGTTCCGACTCTGGCTCAGCACGCTGGTCAATTTCTCGGTCCTGCCTCTCCGGATCGCGACCCTGATGGGGCTCTTGCTGGCGGCGGCGGGCTTCGTGGCGCTCGCCGTGGTGCTTTCGTGGTGGTGGCGCGGGACTGGACCGGCCTTCGGCTGGGGATCGCTCATGGGGGCGTTCCTCGTCTTCTCGGGCGTGCAGATGGTGATGCTCGGCGTGATCGGTGAGTACCTCGGCCGCATGTTCATCACCGTCAACCAGCGGCCCCAGGCGCTGGTGCGGGAAGTGATCCGCGGAGGCGCCAGCTGAGCCGCCGGTCCGCGCGGCGCCCTGACGCTCAGAGTGGCTGGCGGGATTCGATCAGACCGATCTCCAGTGCGTAACGGGTGAGGCTCGCGACATCGTGCAGGTCGAGTTTCCGCATCAGATTCGTGCGGTGATTGTCGACGGTCTTCACGCTGATGCTGAGCTTCGCCGCGATCTCCTTGGTGCTGTAGCTCTCGGCGACCAATTGGAGGATTTCCCGTTCGCGGTCCGTGAGGAAGTCGCTCGACGCGCTGGCGGACGGATTGGCAACCACGTTCCGGAGCAGGCCCGCGACGGCCGGACCGAAATAAGTGCCCCCGGTGGCGACGGTTTCCAGACCCTTGCGGAATTCGATCAAACCGGCGGTCTTCTCGACGAAGCCACGGGCGCCCGCCTCCAGCATCTCCCGAACAAGCATCGGGTTTTCGTGACCGGAGAAGACGAGGACCCGCAGATTGCGCAACTGCTTCGACAGACGACGGAGGAGGTCCACACCGTTCAAGCCGGGCAGCTTCGCGTCGAGAACGATGACATCCGGGGAGCGCTCGAGGCACATCGCGTAGGCGCTCTGCCCATTGCCGGTCTCGCCGACGAGTTGGTACTTCGGGTCGGTGCGGAGAATCTCGGCCAACATCTCGCGGATGGCGGTTTGATCTTCGACGATGACGAGCCGTTTCATGGCGGGTTTGAGGGCGGGCTCCCTTCCCGAAGATCGGCTAGGGTAAACACCGCTGTTTAGGCAAGGTAACGGCGTGGCCTGCCTCGCGCTGGGGGATTAACAAAGGTTTTACCCCGCAGTCGCTCCGCCGCGTACCCGCCGTCGGCGCGGCTCGACGATCGACTGCCGAACCTGGGTTCGGGTTCGGCGGCACGTCTGGAGCGCCTGACCGCGAGCGCGCGGCGCCTGGCTCGCCGGAGCGAGATGGAGGTGGTGGGCTGACTGGGATTCGAACCCAGAACCAACGACTTAAAAGGACGCTGCTCTACCGTTGAGCTATCAGCCCGGAAGTCCGGTTGGGCCGGCCCGTGGACCACTCGGCCCGGCGATTCGCGGCGGAGTGCCGCGAGACCGGGAGAGGTTTCCCGGCGCCGAATCAACTGATCCCTGAAAGAAAGAGTGTCGGCAGCGGGAAACGGTCGGGCAAGCAGAAAGCGGGGCGTGCCCGGGTTGGATTAGGCTGGCGCCTTCCGGACGCGAGGTTCCAAATCCGACGCCAACTCGGCGCAACGGCGCACGGGGGCAACGCTTTACTTTCGTGGGAACAATCGGCGACGAAACCCGTCATAACGCGGCTGAGCGTATGACCAGCAAAGCGCAGGACGTTGCCCTGGATCGTGATTTGATTGTCCGATTCAAATCGGGGGATCAGTCGGCCTTCGACGAAATGGTGCGGCGTCACTGGGATCGCATCTACGCCATGGTGCTGCAATTGCTTCGCAATCCCCAGGATGCCGAGGAAGTGACACAGGACGCGTTCATCCGGGCGCATCGCGGGTTGGCGAACTTTCGCGGGGACTCGGCCTTTTCGACATGGCTCTACCAGATCGCGACAAACCTGGCGCGCAATCGGTACTGGTACTGGTGGCGCCGGAAGCGCGACCAGACGATCTCCTTCGATCAGCCGGTCGGGGAGGACGGGTCGACGACGCTGTCCGAGGTTTTCGCCGGTGAGCAGGAGTCTCCGGACGACCTGACGGTGACGCAGGAGTTGGTCGACCGGATCGCGGTCGGCATGGAGAAGCTCTCGGCCAAGCACCGCGAGATCTTGGTGCTGCGCAACGTCAAGAACCTCTCGTACGAGGAGATCTCAGCCATCCTTGGAATTTCGGTGGGGACCGTGAAGAGCCGCATTGCCCGGGCGCGGGAGAGCCTGCGCGAAAAGATTGGAGAAAAGTCGAAATGAATGAGTCGCGATTCGTCAAACTGCTGAACCTGTACGTGGACCACGAGCTCACGGCGGGGGAGGCGGCGGAGTTGGAGGCCGAGCTGCAGCGGAACCCCGGGCGGCGTCGTTTGCTGCGGGAGTACCAGCAACTGCAGCGGGGCTGTGAGCGGTTGCTGGAGGTAGATCGGGCGTTGGCCCCCCGCACCGCGGAAGCCGTGCGCGCGCTCCGCCACCGTCGCAGCGGGGAATCGCGGTGGACCGCCGTGTCGCGCCGCTGGTCTTGGTTCGCGGGTGTCGGCGCCGCCACGGCGGCCGCCGCCGTGGCCGTCATCGTCGTGCTCCGCCCGGAACCACCCGGATCGGCCGTGCCCGCAACGGCGTCGGTCGTGGCGCAGAGCACCGTCGCCGCCGGCACTGGCACGCCTGCACCGCTCGAAATGCTCGACGTCACCGTGCCGGCGGTCTCCGAGCGGCGCGGCCTGCGCATGCGCTCGCTGTGGACGACGGCGTCGACGGAGCGCGAAGCGACGGCGGGGTTCACCCACGTGGCCGCTTCGGATCTCTCCTGGCTCAACGACGTGCGTCTTCCGGCGGTCGGCGCTCCGCGGCCGGAGGACCTGCTCTTCCGCGAGACCGCACGCCCGTTGCGTCCGCTCGAACAAATCCCGCCGAGCCAGCGTCCGTTGCAGGCGACGCTTGAGATGACGGCGTTCCAGTTCCAGCGGTAGCCCGGGTTGCGGGTCGGCGCGAATCAGCGCATCGTTTTGCCCGTTGTGCGTCGCGAAGGCGTTGGCGCAGTGCCACCCTCGCTCCTTTCGCTGGGTTCCTCCGTCCGCGGAGAAGGTCGCCGCGGCAGCGCCACGCTCCTCCCACGGCGAGCGCGGCCGTCCTGGGGTCCAAACGGTTCAAACCTCAGGCGAGTGCGCTCTTTATCAACTGCTCGGTGGTGGCTCCCGCCCCAAGGGCGAGGGCCGCGCGCCGGACGGCTTCGTCGGCGTCCGCCGCCTTGTAGCCCAGCGCCACGAGGGCCTTGACGGCGTCGGCGCTGCGGCCTGAGCCAGAAGGAGGAGCGGCGTCGCGGCCGACGGCGGCATCTCCGGCGGGAGAAGAGATTCCCGTGCCGGTCGGGCCGGGGCCAATCTTGCCGCGCAGTTCGACGATGAGGCGCTCCGCCGTCTTCTTGCCGATCCCCGGACTCTTCGCGAGCAGCGCGAGGTCTCCGGAGCGGATCGCGCTCTCCAGTGAGGCGACGGACAGCTTGCTCATGATCGACGTCGCCAGCTTGGGCCCCACGCCGCTGACATGATCGATGAGCAAGCGGAAGAAGTCCCGGTCCTCGAGCGTCGCAAATCCGTAGAGCGTCTGCGCGTCTTCGCGGTAAACGACATGGGTGTGGAGCTTGACGGTGGCTCCGATGGCCGGAAGGCGCTCGGCAGTCGTCACCGGAATGTGGACCTCGTAGCCGAGTCCGTTCAACTCGATGACCGCCGAGAGGGGCGTGGCGGCGGCCAGGACACCCTGGATCGACGTGATCATGACGACCGCAGGCCGAGGACATCCTGCATGTCGTGCAGACCGGCCGGCCGGTCGGAGATCCACTCGGCCGCGCGGATCGCTCCACGCGCGAAGATGCTGCGGTCAGACGCCTTGTGCGTGAGTTCCAACCGCTCGCCCACGCCTGCGAAGAGCACGGTGTGGTCTCCGGCCACGTCTCCGCCGCGGAGGGCATGCACGCCAACCTCCCCTGCGCTGCGTTCGCCCACAATGCCCGACCGACCATGGCGCAGCGCGGACTCGTCGAGCCGACGCTCCTCCAAGATGATCTCAAGCAGGCGCGCGGCGGTCCCCGACGGAGCGTCCTTCTTGAACCGATGGTGCATCTCCACCACCTCGCAGTCGTAGTCCGAGCCCAGCACCGCAGCGGCCCGCTGCGTCAGGGCGAACAGCAGATTCACCCCCACGGAATAGTTTCCAGCCCAGACGCACGGTGCTTGGGAGGCCAGCGCGGCGAGCTCGCGCTTCTCCGCTGCGGAATGCCCGGTGGTGCCGATCACCAGTGGTCGGCGATGACGTACGGCCAACTCCAGCACCGCCCGGGTCGTCTGATGAAACGAGAAATCGATCACCACGTCGCCGGCGGCAAACGCGTCCGAAAGCGTGTCGCCGGCATCGACGCGGGCTGCGATCCGGTGACCGGCCGCCTCGGCGGCCGACGCGATGGCAAGTCCCATCCGCCCCTTGGCGCCGACGATGCTGAGGGAGAGGCCCATGGACTCAGGCTCGCAGGTCCGACAGCGCGTGGGCGAGCACCTTTTCGGTCGCGGGCAGCAGCGGGCTGAGCGGCGGGCGCACCTCGGCGGATGCGATCCGTCCGGTCGCGGCCAGGGCATGCTTCACCGGTACGGGGTTGGGCTCGAGGAACAGCGCCTTGAAGACCGGGAAGAGTCGACGATGCAGTTTCCCGGCGGCGGCAAAGTCGTTGGCCTGCGCCAGTCGCGTCAGGCGGCTCACCTCGCGCGGGAGCAGGTTCGACGCCACGCTGATCACGCCCTCGGCCCCCACCGACATGAACGGGACCGTCAGCGCATCGTCGCCACTCAGGACGGTGAGATCCCGGCCCATGGCCTGCTTAAGCAAGTCGACTCGCTCGACAGAGCCGCCTGCTTCCTTGATCCACCGCACGTGCCGGTAGCGATGGGCGAGGCGCTCGACCACCCCCACACTGATCTCGATCCCGCAGCGGCCCGGAATGGAGTAGAGGATGATCGGGCGGTCCGTGGCGTCAGCGATGGCGCAAAAGTGTTGAAACAAACCCTCTTGACTCGGCTTGTTGTAGTACGGCGCGACCACCAGCATGGCGTCGGCTCCTGCCTCGTGGGACAACCGAGTCAGATCGACCGCCTCCCGCGTGGCGTTGGAGCCGGTGCCAGCGATCACCGGGACCCGACCCCGCGCGGCTGCAATTACGCTGCGAATAACATCAAGGTGCTCCTCGTGATCGAGGGTGGGGGATTCTCCCGTGGTGCCGACCGGGACAAGGCCGTCGATTCCGGACTTAATCTGAAACTCCACGAGCCGTTTAAGGTCTTCATGGCTGACCTTTTGATCCTGGAACGGCGTGATGAGCGCGGTGATGGCGCCGGTAAGGGGGCGGAGCTTCATGGGAGGGAAACCTTTCCAGCAAACCAGATTACCCCGGAGGGATCGCAACGTTATTTTCCGGTGACCCCCTCATGAGTACCCATCTCGATTTGATTCAGGACCTGCTGCGGCTGGCCGTGGAGAGCGGCGCCTCCGATATTGTGATCAAGGAGGGCAAGCCTGGCTTTGTGCGCCTTTCCGGGCGTCTCAAGCCGGTCGATATGGACATGATCGACGAGTCTGAGATCCGCGCGTTCATCGATGAAGTCATTCCCCCGGCGTTCCGGCGCGGCTGGGAGCAGGACGGTCAGGTTGATTTCTCGTATGTCGCCGAGGATATCGGTCGCTTCCGCGTCAACGCCTTCCGTCAGCACGGGCAGGCGAGCGTGGTGTTCCGGTACGTCAAGAATCGGGTGCCCTCGCTGGAGGAGTTGAACCTGCAGGCCGATCCCCTCCTGCGCCTTGCGCAGGCCTCGGATGGAATCGTGCTGATCTGCGGTTCCACCGGCTCGGGCAAGAGCTCGACGATGGCCGCGCTGTTGAACTGGATCAATCGGAGCCAGGATCGTCACGTCATCACGATCGAGGATCCCATCGAGTACACGTTCCAGGACGACAAGTCGGTTTTTCAGCAGCGCGAGATCGGCCTCGACGTCCCGGACTTTCATTCCGCGGTGCGCTCGGAGCTCCGCCAGAATCCCGATGTGATCCTCATCGGCGAAATGCGCGATCGTGAGACCTTCGAGACGGCCATGAGCGCCGCCGAGACGGGTCACTTGGTGTTTTCCACGCTGCACGCGGGTTCGACCTCGCAGGCGCTCACCCGCCTCTTCGAATTCTTCCCGCCGGAGCAGCAGTTGCAGGCGCGCCGGCAGATCGCCGGTTCCATGCGCGGCTTCATCTGCCAGAAGCTGATCCCCGCCCTCCAAGGCGGCGGTCGTCTGCCGGCGAACGAAATCCTCCACGTCGACGCCACCGTCCGAAGCCTGCTGCTGGAGGGCCAGTTCGAGCGCATCCAGAGCCTGCTCGACAGTGGCAACGAAACCGGGACTCTCGCCTTCAATCGCGACCTGCTCCGGCTCGTGCGCGCGGGCAAGATCTCCAAGGCCGACGCCCTTCGCTTCTCCCCGAATCCCCAGCAGCTCGACATGAACATGAAGGGGATCTTCATCAAGGTCTGAGCGCGGTGCGGGGTGGGCGGCGCTTGGCGCCGCCCCCACGGAGCTGGGCCGGAAATGCGTTTCGGTGCGGACGCCGCTCCGAAGCGCGCCGCGCGAGGGTGAGGGTGGCGGACGGGTGAGCTGCGGGGTCGCTGGGAGCAAGGCGTCGCGCCGTTAGCCGGAGCGGGCGAGCGCCGCCCATTTTTGCGCAACCGACTCTCGCCTTTAGCGATGGAAGGTGTTGGTCTGCGGATTCCTGCCATGCCCGAAACCGCCGCCAAGCGCCCGACGATTCTGGTCATCGACGATGACGCGGAGATCCGCTACTCGCTCGCGCGGGTGCTCTCGTCGCGGGGGTGGCAGGTGAGCGAGGCGGCCAGCGGCGAGTTGGGGATCGCCGCGGTGAAGAAGTCGCCCCCGGACGTCGTGTTCCTCGATGTCCGGATGGGGGGTATGAGCGGACTGGAGGCGCTCCAGCACATCCGGTCCGCGCACCCGCGGCAGTTGGTCATCCTGATGACCGCATTCGGCACGGCGCAGACGGCGATCGAGGCGATGAAGTACGGCGCCTTCGATTACATCATGAAGCCCTTCGACCCGCAGAAGGTGCTGACCCTCGTCGACAACGCGCTGCAGGCCGGGGCGGACATGCGCGCGGCCGTCGACTACAAGCCGAGCCTGAACAGCGAGGACTATAAGGAGGGAATCGTCGGCGCCTCCCCTGTCATGCAGGATGTGTTCAAGGTGATCGGGCAGGTAACCGCGAGCGATGTCACCGTAATGATCACCGGCCAGAGCGGCACCGGCAAGGAACTCGTCGCCCGCTCCATCTGGAAGCACAGTCACCGCTCCACCAAGACCTTCATCGCCGTGAATTGCGCGGCCATTCCGGAGAACCTGATCGAGAGCGAACTCTTCGGTCACGAGAAGGGTTCGTTCACCGGAGCCACGGGCCAGCGCCTCGGGAAATTTGAGCTCTGCGACGGCGGCACCATCTTCCTCGACGAGATCGGTGACATGGCCCTCGCGACTCAGACCAAGATCCTGCGCGTGCTGCAGCAGGGCGAGATCCAGCGCGTCGGCGGCACGGACACCCTTCGGGTCGATGTCCGCATTCTCGCCGCGACCAACAAGGACCTCGAGGCGATGGTGCGCGCGAAGCTGTTTCGCGAGGACCTGTATTACCGCCTGAACGTCGTGCGGATCCGGATGCCCGCCTTGCGCGAGCGCGAAGGCGACATTCCGCAGATCGTCGACTTCTGTCTCCAGAATCTCGTCAAACAGCGGAAGGTGCGCGCCAGCAAGGTCTCACCGGAGGCCATGGGTGTGCTCGTACGCTACACCTGGCCGGGTAACGTGCGCGAACTGGAAAACGTCATCTACCGCAGCGCGGTGATCGCACAGGGCGACACCTTGCTCCTCAAGGATCTGCCGCTGGAAATCCGCGACGCCGTGGGCGCGATCGCGCCCGCCGAGGCCCCGGTGCCGGCGGCATCGCCGGAGTCTAGCAGCACTCCGGCTGCACCCGCCGTCGCCCCGGCCTTGTCGCTCGCGGACGCCTTGGACTGGATTCACCGCGAACTGGCGTCAGGCTCGGAGCCGATCCTTGAACGCCTCGAGCGGGAGATGGCGTCGCGCGTCCTGAAAGCGGAGTCGGGCAACCAGCTCCGCGCCGCCGAGAAACTCGGCATCACGCGGGCCACGTTGCGCAAGCGGATCGATGAGTGGGGATTGAAGATCCCTTGAGCCGCGGCCGCCCGGGCGGAGCCCCTGCTGCAGCCTGTGGGTCAGGCTGGCCACACCGATGCCAAGGCGGTTCCACCGCCATCCGGACCAACGCTGTCCGGACGACGGTGGCGCCCTGCCGACAGACATCTGGCGGCTCGGTAGCCCCACCGCTTGGGAAGGTCGACCGCCCCCGCCGCGTCGGCAGCGGACGCGACGGCTCGTCCCGATCAGCGGGCGAAGCCGTGAGGGTGTCGGGTGTGCCAACGCCAGGCGGTCTCGATGATCGGTTCGATTCCCCGGTAGCGCGGCTCCCAGCCAAGGTCCTGCCGGGCGAGCGTCGCATCGGCATACAGCGCCGGAGGGTCACCGGCGCGGCGCGGACCGAAGGCGCGGGGCACCGGTCGCCCCGCGAGGCGACCCACGGCATCCAGCACTTCGAGCACCGCGGTGGGCCTTCCGGTGCCCAGGTTGTAGAACAGGCCCGTTCCGGGGCGTTCAAGGCGCGGCAAGGCCGCGAGGTGAGCCCGGCACAGGTCGTCCACATGCACGTAGTCCCGGAGACAGGTGCCATCGGGCGTCGGATAGTCAGTGCCAAATACCTGCAGCGGCGGATTCCGTCCGAGAACGGCGCCGATGGCCAGCGGGATCAAGTGGGTCTCTGGGGAGTGGTCTTCCCCGAGGTCGCCGTCCTCGGACGCGCCCGCCGCATTGAAGTAGCGGAAGCACGCAAAACGCAGGTCATGAGTGCCCTGCAACGCACGCAGCGCTCCCTCGACGTCGTACTTGCTCCGACCGTAGGGATTGATCGGCGCCTGCGGCATCGATTCCACGATCGGCACCGTGGCTGGAATTCCGTAAGTCGCGCATGTACTGGAGAATACGATCCTCCGGACGCCCGCATCCAGCATCGCCCGGAGGAGATGGAGGGTGGCGACGACGTTGTTGAAGTAGTATTTGAGGGGATGGGTGACGGATTCCCCGACGTAGGCGAAGGCGGCGAAGTGCATCACCACATCGATGCGTTCCTGCTCCAGAACGGAGCGAACAGTGGCCTCGTCAGCGAGATCCGCCCCGTAGAAGGGCACTCCCGGGGGCACGGCGGCGCGGTGGCCGAACACCAAGGAGTCGATGACGACCGATCGGTGACCAGCGGCGAGCAGATGACGCACGCAATGGCTGCGGATGTACCCGGCACCGCCGGCGACAAGAACGTTCGTGGAAATTTCGAAACCGACTGGCGAGGCTTGTATTGCGCTCAAGGGACGGTTGGCTAGCCGTCTTACGTTCCGTCCTCGATGAGTCTTCCTCGTATCGTCATCACTGGCGTCGGCTTAACCTCGCCGAACGGCAATAGCCTTGCGGAATACCGCGGGAACCTGCTTGCCGGGGTGGCTCGGATCTCCCGGACGGAGATTCGCTACATGGGCCCGTTGCTGGCCGGGGTGTGCACCTTCGACCCCCTGCGTTACCAGAAGAAGAAGGAACTACGGGTTGGGACGCGGGCGGGCTCGATTGGGATTTACTGCGCGCGCGAGGCACTGGCTGACGCCGGGCTGACCGCGGAGCACCTCGTGAAGGATCGCACGGGCGTGTTCGTCGGCATCACCGAGCACGGCAACGTGGAGACGGAGAACGAGATCTACGCGATTTCCAAGTTCGGGTACGATACGAAGTTCTGGTCCCACTACCACAACCCCCGCACGGTCGCGAACAACCCCGCCGGCGAGATCTCGCTCAGCCTCGGCACGACCGGCCCCGCCTACACCATCGGGGCCGCCTGCGCCGCGGGCAACATGGGCCTCATCCACGCCACCCAACTGCTGCGTCTGGGGGAGGTTGACTTCGCCGTCTGTGGCGGGGTCAGCGAGAGCATTCACACCTTTGGCATCTATGCTGGGTTCAAGTCGCAGAATGCGCTGGCGCACCACGAGGATCCGAATCGGGCCTCGCGGCCCTTCGACAAGGGACGCAACGGGATCGTGATCTCGGAGGGTGGGGCGCTCTACACGCTCGAACGCCTTGACGACGCCCTCCGCCGCGGCGCGAAGATCTACGCCGAGATCGCCGGTTACTGCGTGAATAGCGACGCCTCGGATTACGTGCTGCCCAATCCCACCCGCCAGGCCGAGTGCGTGCGCACCGCCCTCCAGCGGGCCGCAATGAGCCCCGCCGATGTCCACATTGTCAGCACCCATGCCACCGCCACGCCCATGGGTGACATTCAGGAGTGTGAGGCGATCCGGGCCGTCTTCGGCGAGGGCTGTCCCGAGACGTGGGTGAACAACACCAAGAGCTTTATCGGGCACGCCATGGGCGCGGCCGGGGCTCTGGAACTGGCCGGCAACCTCCCGTCCTTCAGCGACCTGGTCGTCCATCCCACGATCAACGTCGACGACCTCGATCCCCAGTGCGCCCTCCCGGGCCTCGTGCTCAATCAACCGCGCAAGGTCGCCCGCGTCGATACGATCCTCAACAATTCCTTCGGCATGCTCGGCATTAATTCCACGTTGATTGTCCGCCGCTACGTCGGTTGAATCTTTGAATTACGACCATGACCCAAGACGAAGTGAAGAAGATCGTCCTCGACATCATCGCCGACATCGCGCCCGACGAGGATCTCTCGCAACTCAAGCCCGACGTGCGCCTGCGGGACCAGATGCAGCTCGATTCGATGGACTTCCTCGACATCGTCATGGAACTGCGCAAGCGGCATGGCATCGAAGTGCCGGAGGCCGACTACCTGAAGCTGGCCACGCTGGACAGTTGCGGGGAATACCTCGCGCCCAAGTTCGCGGCGCTGGCTGCCAAGGGTTGATCCGCCGTCGCCGCCCCCTCTGTCGGGCCGGGATGCTCCCGGCCCTTTTCGTTGATCGGCGCGGCCTTCGGGTGAACAGACGCCCATGAACCGGTCCTCGCAGTACGATGTGGTCATCATCGGGGCCGGCATGGCCGGTCTGGCCGCTGGCATCCGGCTCGCCCACTTTGGGAAGCGGGTCTGCATCTTCGAGCGTCACAACGCCCCCGGCGGCCTGAACGGCTTCTACAGCCTCGCCGGACGGAAGTACGATGTGGGGTTGCACGCGGTCACCAATTTCGTCCGCCCCGAGGTCAAGGGCACGCCGCTGGGAAAGCTGTTGCGCCAATTGCGGATCGACCGCAGCGAATTTGCCCTTTGCGAGCAGCGGTGCTCGGCCATCCGCTTCGGTCCGGACCCGGGGACCGAACTGCGCTTCAGCAACGACCCGGCGCGGCTCGAATCCGCCATTGCCGAGCGCTTCCCCGCGGAAATCGATGGCTTCCGCCGCCTCGTCGCGCGGGTCCGCGGACACGATGACGTCGCCCTCAACTCCGCGTTCCTCTCCGCCCGCGAGGTCGTGCGGACCTGCATTCGCGATCCGCTCCTCGAAGACATGCTGTTCTGCCCGGTGATGTACTACGGGAGTCCGACGGCCGGGGACATGGACTTCAGCCAGTTCGTGATCATGTTCAAGGCGCTCTTCCTCGAGGGATTTGCGCGTCCCCGCGACGGCGTGCGGGTCATCCTGCGGGTGTTGCTCGACAAGTACCGCCGGGCCGGCGGCGAACGACGGATGAAGTGCGGAGTGCGCCGCGTTCTCGTGCGCGACGGGCGGGCCACCGGGGTCGAACTCGACTCCGGCGAGGAAATCGTCGCCGCCCATGTGCTCAGTTCCATCGGCTCCGCCGAAACCGCCCGACTGCTCGCGCCGCCGACGGCTGACGAAGCCAACGCGGTTGACCGCGCCCCGGATGCGGCGTCGGGACGATTGTCGTTCGCCGAGACGATCACGATCCTCGAGCGCCAGCCCGCGGAGTTGGGCTGGGGAGATGACACGATCGTCTTCTTCAATGAGGGCCCGCGCTTCGACTACCGCCGACCCTCCGCGCCGGTCGATGTCCGCAGCGGCGTAATCTGCTTTCCGAACAACTTCGACTATGGCGACGCCTCCCTGCCCGAGGGTGTGCTCCGGGTCACCTGCCTCGCCAATCCATCCTTCTGGATTGGCCGTCCACCCGAGGCGTATGCCGCCGCGAAGCGGGAGTGGTACGACGCGATGCAGGCCAGCGCGCTTCGCCATCTGCCGCCGCTTTCGGGCGGGTTGGCCGCCGCGACGCGTGCGACCGACATGTTCACGCCGTGGACGATCCAGCGCTACACCGGTCACCTCGAGGGTGCCATCTATGGTTCCCCCGAGAAGGTCCGCGACGGCCGGACCGCCGTGCCCAATGTCTATCTCTGCGGGACGGACCAAGGATTCCTGGGCATCATCGGGGCGATGCTGAGCGGCATCTCCATGGCCAACTTCCACATCCTCGCTCGCAGCTAAACATCGCGCCCGGAGCCAAACCTGGCGCCGGCTGCGCCGGGCCTCGTTGGCGGGCGAACTGACTGCGCTCGCCCCGCCGTCAGCGATGCACCGATTCCGATCTCCTCGCCTCGGAGACGCGCCCGCCCTCGGCCTTGGTTCCTGCGGGCTCCGCGCCTCGCGGTGAGCTCAGGCGAGCGGCAGCAGCCATGCCGCGAGCAGCACGAGTAGGAAGCCCGCCGAGCCCATCAGGGCGAGCATGACGGAGAATCCGCGGAAGGTTTGCGCCTCCGTGAGGCCCGCCGTGCGTGCCACGACCCAGAATCCGCTGTCGTTCATCCACGGCACGAGCTTCGATCCGCATCCGATCGCCAGCGCCACGTAGACGGGATGGAAGGCGAGCGGCGCGGCCGCCACGACTCCGCTGAGCATGCCCACGCTGGTCACCATCGCCACGGTGGCTGATCCCTGCGCCACCCGAATCAGCGCGGTCACCGCGAACGCCAGCGGGAGCACTCCGAGTTGGTAGGCCTGCGCCAAGGCTGCGATCCGGGCACCCACACCCGTTTCCTGCAGCACGCCGCCGAAGACGCCACCCGCCGCCGTGACGAAGAGGATCGCTCCCGCGTCACCCAATGCTGTCTGCAGGTCCTGTCGGAGCGCGTTCCGATCCCGGCCCCGGCGGCGGACAAGCAGGGCCAGAGCTGCGACCGCTGCCAGCCCGAGGGCGACGTTGGGTTCGCCGGCTTGCTCGAGGAAACGGAGCGCCGGCGAGGCGGGCGCGAAGGTCCGGGCGACGGTGAGCCCTCCGATCAGCACGACGGGCAGGGTGATTGGAATGACCGCCAGCCACAGCGGGGGAAGGGAGTCATCCGTGCCGCTGGTCGCTGCGACTGCGGGCGGCGGCGGCACCGGTTGGCGTCGGTCGAGCCAGCGGGCGTAGAGGATCCCGACCAGCGCGGTCGCCGCTCCGAGCAGCAGCCCCCCGATCATCATGCTCCCGAGATCGACCCCGAGCGCCCGCGCCGCGAAGAGTGGACCGGGTGTCGGCGGCACCAGCGAGTGGGTCATCGTCGCCCCCGCCGCAATCGCCAACACGCTGAGCAGGTACCGGCGCCGGGTTTGGGCGGCGAGCGTGCGCGCGAGGGGGAGGAGCAGGAGGAAGACCGTGTCGAAGAAGATGGGGATCCCGAGAACGAAACCGCAGACGCCGAAGACCCAGACCGCGCGCGACTCCCCGAACGCCCGCAGGGTGGCGCGAACGATGCGCTCCGCCGCGCCGCTGGCGAGGAGGGCGGAGCCGACGATCGAGGCGAGGGCAATCAGGAGGCCGAGTTGACCGGCGGAGCGGCCAAAGAGCGCCCCGAGCTTGACCCCGAGCGGCTCCGCCGCGCGGGTCGCCGCCGCGCCCGCCGCCACGCCTTGCTGCAGCAGGGCCTGCTCAATCTGCGCCGCCGGGGTGAGGAGCGACACCCCCGCCGCCGCGATGACGAGGGCGAGGAAGGGGTGCAACCGGGCCAGCGTGATGCCGCCGACCACGATCAGAAAGCCGACCGCCAGCAGCAGGAGGGGATCCACGGCTCAGGGGGCGCGCAGCGCTCCCAGCGCGCCGCGCAACCCGGCGTTCACGGCTCCGCCGTCGGAGCCCAGGGCCATGACGGTGTAACCCAGCGCACGCCACGGGGCGAGGTGCGCCGGATCGAGGGCGAGGATTCCGGCCGCCTTGCCGTGCCGACGCGCTGCATCGGCCACGCGCGCCAGAGCCGCAACGAACTGCGGATGCTCGTACTGCCCAGAAATACCCAGGTTCGTGGTCAGGTCGAGCGGGCCGACGAAGAGGACGTCGACGCCGTCGACCGCCGCGATCGCATCGGCCTGCTCGACGCCCTCGATCGTCTCGATCTGCGGCATGGTGACGAGGAACTCGTGCGCGTGCGCGAGGTACTCCGCGAACGAGGAGCCGAAACCGGCGGCGCGGTTGAAGCGGGCCACGCCGCGCTGGCCGCGGGGCGGATAGCGCATCCCGGCCACCGCGGCCCGAGCTTCGTCTGCTCGGCTGACATACGGGATCATCACGCCGTGCGCTCCGGCATCGAGCACCCGCTTCATTCGCGTCGGATCGTTGGCGGCGATCCGCACGATCGGGACCGCCGGGGTGGAGGCGGCCGCCTGGAGTTGATGGAGGAGGGTCTCGTCGCCGCCCGGTCCGTGTTCGTGATCGAGCAACAGCCAGTCGTAGCCGGCGAGGCCGGCGAGTTCGACCGTCAGCGGCGAGCCGAGGTTGAGGAAGGTGCCGGCGAGACGCTCACCAGCGAGGACGCGACGGCGGAAATCGGGGTTCGGCCTCATGGGCGGGGGTATGGCGGAGCGTGCACGACGCGGTCCCGGTGTCGAGCCCGCCCGTGGCGTGGCCGCTCGACAAAGACGCCCGTTTCGCATCTGGTGTTTCGCTGATGCAGCCTGCCACGCCCTTCTCCCGTGTCGCCCGGTGCGCCGCCCCGGCGGACAATGTCGCCATTGCGATCCAGCGCCTTGATCCAGGGCTTCACCTCGTGGGCGAGGGCTGGGACTGTCGGCTGAGCCACACGGTCCTCGAGGGACATCGTTTCGCCATCCGCGCCATCGCTCCCGGCGAGGAACTGCTCTCCTGGGGCCTGCCGTTCGGACGGGCCCTGTGCGCGATCCAGCCCGGCGAGTACGTGGCCAATGCGTCCATGCTCGGCGCGCTGCGCGAACGTACGGTGGAGGCGGAGTTGCCCACCACCGCCAACTTCACCGACGAGATCCGCCCGTTTGAACTTGAGGAGCGTGGCTTTCAGGCGTTTCCCGCCGTCGAGCGTGCGGCGGAGAGGCGGCACTTTCAGGGATTCCGGCGACCGGGCGGCCGAGGCGTCGGCACCCGCAACATGGTGGTAATCCTCGGAACCAGCGCGCGCACGGCTCCGTTGGTCCGGCAGATGGCCTCCCGGCTCCAGCCGCTCCTGCGTCTCTTCCCGGGCATCGACGGCATCGTGCCGGTCGCCCATACGGAGGGCGGGGGACCCGAGGAACCCAATAACCGCACCGAGGTCCTCCGGGCACTCGCCGGATTCATGGTCCATCCGAACGTCGCCGCCGTCCTCGCCATCGACCACGGCGTGGAACCGATTCGGAACGAGGTGCTGCAGGCCTTCCTGCGGGAGTTCGGTTACCCGATCGACGCGGTGACGCATGCGTTCCTGTCCGTTCGCGGCTCGATCGAAGCATCGCTTGGCGAAGCCGAGCGCATCGTCAAGGGCTGGCTGCCCGCCGCGTCCGCGTGCGTGCGCACTCCGGAGCCTGCGAGCGAACTGCGCATCGCGCTCCAATGCGGCGGCTCCGATGCGTTTTCCGGGATTTCCGGGAATCCGCTCGCCGGTGCGATCGTCCACGAGGTGATCCGGCAGGGTGGTGCCGCGAACCTGTGCGAAACCGACGAGTTGATCGGAGCCGAGAGCTACATCGTGCGCGGCGCCAAGGACCTCGGGACCGCCCGCGCACTGCTTGACTCGATTGCTGCCTTCAAGGAGCGGCTGAGCTGGCACGGCCTGACCGCCGAGGCGAATCCGTCAGCGGGAAACAAGTTCCGGGGCCTGTACAATATCGTGCTGAAGTCGCTCGGGGCCGCCCACAAGAAGGACCCCCGGACACGCGTCGAAGCGGTGATCCGATACGGTGAGCCGATCCGGGCGCCGGGTTTCCACTTCATGGACAGTCCGGGCAATGATCTGGAGGGCATCGCCGGTCAGGTCGCGTCGGGCTGCAATCTCTTCCTCTTCGTCACGGGCAACGGGTCGATCACAAACTTTCCCTTCGTCCCGACGCTCAAGATCACGACGACGACCCGCCGGCATCAGTTGCTCGAGCGGGAGATGGACATCAACGCGGGCCGCTACCTTGAAGGCGAAGCGATGGCGGCGCTCGCGGCGGAGGGCGTCGACCTCGTGCTGGCCACCGCCTCCGGCCAGCGCTCCAAGGGCGAACTCGCTGGTCATTCCCAAGTCTCGCTGTGGCGGCACTGGCGGCAGCGCGACGGCTCCCGCCTCGCCGAGATCCGCGCGCGGCCCGTGCCGGACGGACGGCCACGGCTCACGGCCGATGCCGGTGCAGCCGACCGCGTCGCGGCCCTGCACGCCCAACTTCCGACGGTGAGTCTCCGGGCGACGCCGTCCGGCCGCTGGTCAACGGAGCGGGTGGGGCTGATCGTGCCGACGAGTCTCTGCTCGACGCAGGTGGCACGGATGGCCGCGGAGCGGCTCGGCGCCGCCCGCGTGGGGCCTGCGGGGGCGTTCTCGCGCTTCACCGCGCTCGTGCACACCGAGGGTTGCGGCTTCGGCGGCGATGATGTCGCCCGCACCCTCCTGCGCACCTACCTCGGCTACGCCCAGCACCCCAACGTCGCCGGGGCGCTGCTGCTCGAGCACGGGTGCGAGAAGGTCCCCAATGACACGGTCCGCAACCATTTCGTCGCCGAGGGCGTCGATCCGGCGCGCTTCGGCTGGGTGAGCGTCCAACTCGACGGCGGCATCGACAAGGCGGTCCAGCGGGTGACCGGTTGGTTCGCGGGTGGTTCGCCGCCTCCGGACGAAGCCCGCCACGCCACCGCGGTCACGGCCTTGACGTTTGGCGTGATGACCACGGATCCCCTCGACGAGCGGGTCGCCGAGTTGGCGTGCCAGGTGATCCGGAGCGCGGTCGACGCCAGTGGCACGCTCCTCATGCCCGTCTCGGATCCCCTCCTGCGTTCCACCTCGGCGGGACGGATTCCCGGTCTGGGGACCGCCACGCCGTCGCTCCTCGCCGGGCAGGCGCCCCCGTCCCCCGGTCTGCACCTCGTCGAGACGGAGACACCGGACTGGGCTGAGAACGTCTCCGCCCTCGGGAGTGCCGGCGTCCACGCGCTGGTCACGTTCGTCGCCGAGCACCCGCGGAGCGCGCACCCCTTCATCCCCGTCTTCCAGTTCGCCGCAGAGCGCGAGCGCGGTCAGATCGCGGAACACGAGGTCGACGGCTTCGTGTCCGGTGCGGGCGATTTGGCACGCGTCTGGACGCGGGTCGCCGCCGGCATCGAGGGTTCAGCGCCTCCGGCCTCCCAGCGCCTCGGATTGGATCACTTCCAGCTCAGCCGCGGCTTGCTGGGCATTTCGACCTAGGAGCGGACGCTGCGCCAGCGGCACTCGGGTCCGGTGGCAGGTCGCCGCCTGAGGTCCCGGAGCGTCCCTTGGTGGACTCCGCCTTCGGAGCGGACCGCAAGCGACGCCGCCCCGCGTTGCTGTCGGGGCGGTCTGCTCGCGACGCGGGCTGGACGCCCGGCGGTGGCTGTGGTGCAGTCGGACGTCACTCTTCCTTCCCCCCATGTCCTCCCCAGCCGCCTTCTTCCGTCGTCTCACCCTTGCCGCCCTGGGTGGCATCCTCCTGCTCACCAGTGCCTGCCAGCCTCAGACGCCCCCGCCGGCCGCTTCCGGGTCGACCAAAGGGGTGATTCGCTCGGTGGGACTCACCGTGGGCGATCTCGCCAATCCGTTCTTCGTCCAGATCGCGAAGGGTGCCGAGGCAAAGGTGCGCGAACTCGGCGGGGCCGGGGTCACTTTCACGGCGGTGTCCAGCGGCTATGATCTCAATCGTCAGGCCAATCAGATCGACGATTTCATCGCGGCGGGCACCGATCTCCTGCTGCTCAACGCGGCGGACTCACAGGGCATCGCCCCGGCGGTGCGCAAGGCGCGGGCGGCGGGCATGACCGTGATCGCGATCGACGTGGCTGCGGACGGCGGAGTCGACGGCACCGTGATGTCCGACAACGTCCAGGCGGGCCGCATCGCCGCCGAGTACCTCGTGCAGCGCCTCAAGGGCAGGGGCAACGTCGTCATCATCAACGGACCCCCGGTCTCCGCAGTCACCGATCGGGTGGCCGGAGCCGTGGCGGCGTTCGCCGCTGCGCCTGGGATTACGCTGCTCTCGCGCGACCAGAACGCCTTCGGCAATCGGGATGGCGGCCTCGCGGTGATGAATGACCTGCTCGTGGCGAACCCACGCATCGACGCAGTGTTTGCCGTCAATGACCCGACCGGCCTCGGTGCCGCGCTGGCCGTGCGGCAGTCGCGTCGCGCTGGGGTGATCATCGCGGCCGTGGATGGCGCACCCGACGTCGAGGCAGCGCTGGCCGATCCCAGCAATGCCTTGGTGGCGAGCGCGGCTCAGGATCCGTTCACAATGGCGGCTCGGGCGGTTGAATTCGGATTCCAACTCCGCTCTGGGTCCGCGCCGGCCGACCGCCTCATCCGCATTCCGGTCACGCTGGTGACACGGGACACTCTCCCGAACTACCGCGGCTGGACGGCGAAATGACCGAACGCGTCGAGAGCGCTGCTCCCGTGCTCGTGATGCGCGGGATCACGAAGCAGTTCGGCGGTGTGACCGTGCTGCGTGGCGTGGACTTCAACGTTCGCGCCGGGGAAGTGCACGCGCTGATGGGAGAAAACGGCGCGGGCAAGAGCACGCTGATGAAGATTCTCGGCGGCGTGTTTCCGGCGACGGACGGGACGATCTCGCTCGCCGGTCGCCCGCTCATTGCTCGCGGGCCCAGCGATGCCCTGCGGGCGGGCGTCGCATTGATTCATCAGGAGATTTCACTCGTGCCGACGCTGAGCGTGGCGGAGAACATCCTGCTCGGGGCGGAGCCACGGCACCGGGTCCGGCGCTCGATCGACCGCGAGCGGATGCGGGAGGAGGCGCGGCGTCTGCTCGCGGCGCTGGACGACCGCATTTCTCCGGACGCCGCGGTGTCGGACCTGAGCCTTGCGGAGCAGCAGGTGGTGGAGATTGCGCGGGCGTTGCGGCACGAGAATCGGATCCTCGTGATGGACGAGCCGACGGCCGCGCTGTCAGAGCGCGAGGCGGAGCGTCTCTTCGCCCTCATTCGTCGCCTTCGCGACCAAGGTGTCGGCATCGTCTACATCAGCCACCGCATGCCCGAAGTGGAGCGACTGGCGGACCGGGTGACGGTGCTGCGTGACGGCGAGCATGCCGGGGAACTTTCGCGCGGAGGTTTCGACCGGATCCGCATTGTGGCGCTGATGGTGGGGCGGGCCGTGCCCGAACTTGCAGCCGAGCACCGAAGCGCGGCGGAGCGTCCGGCCCGCCTGGAGGTCCAAGCGCTTTCGGACACCGTCGGCCGCGTGCACGGTGTCGACTTGATGGTGGAGGCGGGGGAGATCCTCGGCCTCGCGGGACTGATGGGGGCGGGCCGCTCTGAACTCGCCCGCCTGATCGCCGGCATCGATCCCCGCTCAGCGGGCCGCATCCGGCTGGATGGCGAGGAGGTGTCGCTCGACTCCCCTCGGGCCGCGTTTGCGGCCGGAGTGGCGTATCTCCCTGAGGACCGGAAGTCGCAGGGGCTCTTCTTGCAGCGTTCGGCGGGGGAGAACATGACGATGACCCTGGCGGGCCCGAGTTCCCGCGGCGGAGTGCTGCGCCCGACGCTCCTGCGGGACTATGGCCGGCGCGCGGTCGCGGCATTCGGGATCCGGCTCACGGGCTTGGAGCAGGAGGCCCGGCTCCTCTCGGGCGGCAACCAGCAGAAGCTGCTCTTCGCGAGGGCGCTGGCGCTTGAGCCGCGCGTGCTCCTGCTCGACGAACCGACCCGGGGCGTGGACGTCGGGGCGAAGCAGGAGATCTACCGGAAGATCACCGAAATCGCCGCGAGCGGCGTGGCGGTGGTGGTGATCTCCAGCGAATTGCCCGAGCTCCTGCTCCTGTGTCCGCGCATCGCGGTGCTTCATGAAGGTCGCCTCGCGGGCGTGCTCGACCGAGCGAAGGATGATGTCACGCAGGAGACCCTGATGGCGCTCGCCACCGGCCACCCGCCGGACGCACTCTCATGAAAGCCTCCACCGTCACCCCGTCGCGCGCACCGTCGGCGACCCGCCGCTGGCTGCGGGCCGTCGGCATCCTCCCCGTGCTGCTGGGCGTGATCCTCCTGTTCGCGCTGCTGACTCCGAAGTTCCTCACCGCCGACAACGCGGTGAACGTCGCCCGTCAGGCCTCGATCAACCTCGTGCTCGCGGCTGGCATGACGCTCGTGATCCTGACCCGCGGCATCGACCTCGCGGCTGGGTCCGTGCTCGGCATGTGTGCGGTGATTTCCGTGATGCTCTCGCTCTCGCCCGCCTTGGCGCCATTGGCGATTCCGGTGGCCCTGCTCGCTGGAGCGGCGGTTGGCGCCGGGACCGGGGCGGTCGTGGCCTACGGTGGCCTGCCGCCCTTCATCGTGACATTGGGCACCTACACGGCGCTGCGCGGCGCAGCGTACCTTCTCGCGGACGGTCGCACCGTCATCAACAACGACCTCGGCTTCGCGTGGATCGGCAACGATTACCTCGGGCCGCTGCCGTGGCTGGTCGTGATCGCGCTGGCCGTGGTCACCGTGGTGGGATTCCTCCTCCGGCGCACCGTTCTGGGGCTCCACATCTACGCGGTCGGAGGCAATCCGGAGGCGGCCCGGCTCACGGGCGTCAACGTCGGCTTCACCCTCGTGTCCGTCTACGCGATCAGCGGCCTTCTCTCCGCGCTCGGTGGCGTCATGAGTGCTAGTCGCCTTTACAGCGCAAACGGGCAACTCGGGACGGGTTACGAGTTGGATGCGATTGCGGCCGTGATCCTCGGCGGGACGAGTTTCGCGGGCGGGATCGGTGGCATTCTCGGCACCCTCTACGGCGCGCTCATCATCGCGGTGCTGAACAACGGGCTGACCCTGATGAACGTCTCGTACTTCTGGCAGCTCGTGGTCAAGGGCCTGGTCATCGTGATCGCCGTGGCATCGGACCGTCTGCGCACCCGGCACCTCGGTTAGCGACGACGTTCCGGAGCAGGGTGATGTCACGCGTGACGCAGATGCGGCGCGCGGGGCGACCGCCGCGGGCAGCGCTGAGGCTCGAGGCACCGCGGCGGGACCTCCAGGTTTGCGGCCTGGGGCGGCGCCGCGCCGAGCGGACCGCCGCGTCGCCCGTCGGCTGGGACCTCAGCGTTTCGGAGCGCTGACGCAGTCGGTGAAGCCGTATTCGACGAGCAGCTTCTGCACGTGGGCCCGTTTCTCGGCGAGCGAGCGGTCGTTGCGGCGCCACACCACATGCGCCGCGTGCTCGAAGGCGCGCATCCGGACGGCGCGCTGGGCGAGCTGATCGATGCTGCCGTGCGGAATTCGGATCACGCCCTCGTTATTGGCGTGGATGACGTCGCCGGGTCGGATGGTGATGCCGCCCACCTCGACCGGTCGGTTGGTGGCGCGGAAGCGCAGCGGACCGTGATGGATACACGTGCCGCGGCAGTAGGCGGCGAACGGCGTGGAGAGCAGTCCGGGAATGTCGCGGATGCGACCGTCGCTGACCAGCGCCTCGCAGCCGACCGTCCGCAGGACCTTGGCCATGCCGTCGCCCATCATGCACTCGTGGTCTGGCCGCGAGCCGACCGCCTTGACGACCCAGATGATGGGGAGTTTCGCAGCGGACATTTCCTCAAGCTGCCGCCAGTAGAGCTCGGCGTCGGCGGTTCCGCCGGGCGTGCTCGTGTCGAGTTCGGCGGTGAAGGCGATGCCCACGTGCGGGCCGAGGCTGGGGGTGACGGACTGGATGTCGCCCCTGAGGTAAAACTCGTGGGCGGGCGTCGGATCGATCAATCCGATCGTGTTGGCGAGCAGCGCGGTGTCGAAATCGCGCAATTCCTGAAGAGTGCCGAGGGTGAGAGTCATGGGAGGGGACCCCGAAGCTGATCCGGCGACCGGAGCGGCGCGAGGCCGAAACGCTGGTCAGTCGGGCGGTCCAGCCGCCTCTTCGCTCGCCAGCGGAGGCCCGGCGGGCCACGCTCCGGGCATGACGTTGGCGGAACTAGGCTGGGACGACCGATGGGTGGAGGCTTTTGCGTCGCACGCCGCGGCTGGGCTCCTGCCTGGCCGGGTCGTCTGTGAATTACGGCGCAAGTTCTACGCGGTGCACCTGGCGGACGGCGAGGTGCTGGCGGAGTGTGCGGCGGGGTTCTTCCACGAAGCGCGGGAAGCCGGACAGTTCCCAGCGGTGGGCGACTGGGTGGCGGTGGCGCGTCGGGAGGAGGGCGGGCGGGTGGACCTGCGGGCGGTGCTGCCGCGGCGGACAAAGTTTTCCCGGCGGGCGGCGGGCAGCGAGGCCATCGAGCAGATCGTGGCGGCCAACGTCGATCGGGTCCTGCTCGTCGGCAGCCTTGACCGCGGCGTCAATCCGCAGCGGCTGCAGCGCTTTCTCGTGGCGGCCCAAGCAAGCGGCGCGGTGCCGGCGGTCGTCCTGAACAAGGCGGACGCGGCAGCGGCGGCGGAGTCGGAAGCCGAGGCGGTGCGGGCGCTGGTTCCGGGCGTCGACGTGTTCGTCACCAGCGCACGGACGCGACGAGGATTGAAGGCCCTGCTCAGCGCGCTCGGTTCGGGTCGGCCGCAGACCGTGGCGTTCATTGGCTCGTCCGGCGTCGGCAAATCGAGCCTGATCAACGCGCTCGTCCGTGAGCAGGCGCTGCCGACCGCGGAGGTGCGGGACAAGGATGGCAAGGGACGGCATACGACGACGCGGCGCGAGGTCGTGGCGGGACCCGGAGGGCTCCTTTTCATTGATACGCCCGGGATGCGGGAGTTGCAGCTCTGGGAGTTCGACGAAGGCATTGAGCAGGCTTTCGCCGACATCCTCGACCTCGCCGCGCGCTGCCGCTTCGGACGGTGCGCCCACGAGACTGAGGCCGGTTGCGCGGTCCGGGCGGCGCTCGCCAGCGGGGTGCTCGCGCCGGCTCGCTGGGTGAGCTACCGCAAGCTCCGGGCGGAGCAGGCCGCCGCGCGTCCGCGCGAACGCAAGCCGGGCGCGCTGGCGAGCAAGCCGGGCTGGCGCCGGGCGCTGGGCGACGGCGGCGGGACCGGCCGAGGGCGAATCACGCCGGACCGGGAGTAGGCGCTCAGACCTCCTCGAGCGGACTTGCGGCGTCGCCGAATTTGGGCAGGCGCACGTTCATCTTGTCCATCATCGAAAGATAGAGGCGGCACATCTGGCGCTCCGGTTTCCCGGAGTAGTCGAGGATTCGCCCCCCTTGGATGCGACCGCCCCCGCCACCCACGAGCACCGTCGGGAGCTGGCGCGCGTCGTGAGTCCCGGTCAGCATGCTGGAGCAGAAGAGGATCATGGAGTTGTCCAGCAGCGTGCGCGGTCCCTCCTGAATCGCATCGAGTCGCCGGGCGATGTAGGCGACCTGCTCGGTGAAGAACTGATTCACCTTGAGCCAATCCGGGGTGTCGGAGTGGGAGAGGAGGTGGTGGATCATGTAGTCCACCCCGAGGTTCGGGAAACGCAGGGCGGAGTGGTCGTTGTTCAGCTTGAGGGTCGAAATCCGGGTGGCGTCGGTTTGGAAGCCGAGCACGAGGATGTCCGCCATCAGACGCATGTGTTCCGCGATATCCTGCGGAATGCCATCGGCCGGACGCGGCATGTTCGGCTTCTGCAGGGTCGGCCGCCAGCCTTGGAGTTCACCCTTGCGGCCCGCGCCCTCGATCCGCTGCTCCACGTCCCTCACGGAGTGCAGGTACTCATCGAGCTTGCTTTGGTCCGAGCGGCTGATGCGGCGACGGAGGCTGGAGGCGTCATCCAGGACCGCATCAAGGACGCTCTTGTCGCCGCGCTGCACCTCGTCCTTGAAAAGACGATCGAAGGCCAGCGCGGGGTAGATCTCGAGGGGCGTCGGGGTGGTCGGCGAACTCCACGAAATGTGCGAACTGTAGAGCATCGAGTAGTTCTTGTGCACCGCCGGGTTCGACTTCTCGCAACCGAGCACGAGGCTCGGCACCTTCGTCGAATTGCCGTACCGCTGCGCCAGGACCTGATCGACGCTGGTTCCGGAGCGGATCTCGCCGCCCGAGGCAAGGGGTGCGCCCGAGAGCAGGTTGCCGGTCTGGGAACTGTGAATGTTCCCCTTGAGGGCCTGCTCGTTGTAGAGACCGCGGATGAAGAGCATTTTCCGGCGATGCTCCGCCAGGGGGGTCAGCACCTGACCGAGCTCCATCGTGGCGCCTGATCCCTTCGCCCACCATTCCCGGCTGTGAAAACCGTTGCCGGAGAAGAGCACGGCCAGTCGCACCGGCGCCTCGCTCGCCGGTTCGGAGCCGCGGACTTCATCGCCCCACACGTTGAGGGACTCGAACCAAGGCAGGGCCATCGTGACTCCGACTCCACGGAGAAAGGTGCGGCGGGAGAAGCGATACGTGCTCATGATCGGGGGGTGTTGAGGGGGAGGGGACTAGGGTTCGAAACTGGTTTCCTGACCACGGATCTCGCGGAACTGCCGACTCAGCACGATCGCCTCGATGGCGACGCTGACCCGGAAGCCGTTTTCCTGCATGCGGGTGGTCATCTCCGTGAGCAGGGCCTCATCGGACAAGGCGACCGAGCGGCCGAGCGCGTAGCCGAGCAGCTTACGGTTGAACTGGCGCAGGAACGCGGCGCGCCGTCCACCCAGGAGGTACGCACGGAGACCCGGCATGCCCTCAAGCTCGACACCGTCCTTCGTGCGCGTGCGCACGTCGATCGGCCGCCCGCCAAGATCGTGGTCCCGTCGTCGACCGATCGCATCGAATTCCTCCAATGCGAAGCCCAGGGGATCGATCCGCGCATGGCAACTGGCGCACCGCGGATCGGACGTGTGCCGCGCGGTCAACTCCCGCACTGTGAGCAGTTCGCTCGCCTCGTCGGGGGGTAGCTGCGGCACGTCCGGCGGCGGACGCGGCAACTTCTCGCCCAGCAGCACTTCTGAAACCCAGTTGCCCCGCAGGATGGGGCTGGTGCGCGACGCGCCGGAGTGCTTCGCCAGGGTCGTCGCCATCCCCAGGATGCCACCGCGGCCATGGGCTTGAAGTCCGTCCACGCGGCGATACTCCTCGCCGCTGACTCCCGGCACTCCGTAGTGCGCGGCCAGTGCCTCGTTCAGGAAACTGTGGTCGGCGTCGAGGATGGAAAGGACTGAGCCGTCGGATTGAAAGAGGTCCGTAAAGAAGCGAATGGACTCCTCGTACATCGCCGTCCGCAGGGCGACGAACGACGGGAAGTGCCGCTCACTCTTCTCGTCCAAGGTGTCAAAGTCCCGGATGTGCAGCCACTGGCAGGCAAATTCGGTGGCGAGGCGGCGCGCTTTACCATCGGCGAGCATCCGTCTGACCTGGGCGGAGAGCGTGGCATCGTCGCGGAGGCGGCCCGCCGCCGCTGCCTCGCGCAGGGGCGCATCGGGCAGGGAGGACCACAGGAAGTAGCTCAGCCGCGTCGCCAATTCCCAGTCTTTGACCGGGGTCGTATCGGTCACGTGACTCGGCACCTCCAAGCGGTAGAGGAAGTGGGGTGACACGAAGACCCGGGCCAACACGAGGCGGATGGCTTCGTCGTGGGCGACCTCCTGGGTGCGCAGCCGTTCGTACAGCGATACGAGCTCGCGGCGCTCATCCGGGGCGAGCGGGCGCCGGTAAGCCCGCTCCGCAATGTCAGAGAGGGCGGCGACGTGCGCGGGCTCGCTTGCCCGCAGTTGGCGGCGAAACGCGGCCGCGCGATCCGCGATCGGCTGGCGGGCGGGTTCGAATACGCTCGGATCACCATCCTGCGTCGCGTACTGCCACAGTTGCTCAAACACATCGACGAGATCCAGGGCGTCCTGACTGACGAAGCGGAGTTGATCCCAAAGCCGGTCCAGCTTGGCCCGCCGCGCATCATCCAGCAGCAACCGCCGCAATGGCTCGTCCTCGCGATGGAAGAGGGTGAGGGTGACCACCTCATCATAAGGTACGATGGTCGAGTAGCACGATGCGGCGGGGAACACTTGCCGGAATTCCTCGAAGCCCGAGACAAAGCGAGCCTGCGTCCGGCTTTCGGCACGAACCAGCACCGGACTGGAGTGGGAGAGCTGGCGGTTGTCGTCCGTCCACGACCCGGCGCGCGTCTCTTCCTTGACTCGAATCGCCACCAATCCGGCGACCGATTCGGGACGCTCGGTCAGCACCTGCAACTGCGCGCTGCCCTCCCGGCCGCGCTCGGGGTCCAAGTGGCCCGTCACGACCAACTCGCTCCCCTCCGCGAGGGCCGCGGGCAGACGAATCTCGATCACCTCGGGAGCGCTCGCGACGAGGCTGCCCGCATCTACCGGGCCGCCGCCCGGAACCGGCCGCCCGAAGCGCCCGGGGTCGAGCCCCCACTGCTCCTGATCCGTCCGATCGCCGGCCGGAGCTCCGCGTGCGACGAGATCCGCCGGAAGAAGAGGGCCGCCGTAGGCCTCCAGCATCCGGCGCAGTTTCGCATCCGGGGTGTTCCGGTCCGTCGGCAGGGGTCCGGTGAGCAGGGTTTGGATCGCCTGCGCCAGGCGCTGCTTCTCCGCGGCATCGGGCGCGGTCTGCCATTGCGCGAGGAGGGATCCGGCAGGAATGACGCGCTCCGCAGCCGGCAGAGGCACATCCGCCTCCGCGTAAAACTGCCAAACCCCGGCGTTCCCAAAGCGATCCGCCCGGGGATTGGCGGCCCCGAGATCGTCGCAGAGGTCCGCAATCAGATTCCAAGTCCGTGGCTGCGGCCCGCTGCCCGTGAGCACCAGTTCGAGGGCAGTGAGATCGCATCCCTGATCGCCGTTGGAGCTGATGAGGAGCGACAGCAGATCGCCGGGCAAGACCGCGACGGAGTCGATTGGGCCCACTTTGGCCTGACCGCCGCTGACTTTTCCCGACGCCAGCGCCTGCCGCGTCTGCCCCCGGCGAAGTTCGAGTGACCACCGAACGCCGTTGCCGCATCCGTGATAAGCGTCGATCACCATGCCCTCAATCCGCAGGACGTCGGCTCCCGGACTTCTCCAACCCACGCCGGCCTGTCGCTTCACGGATGGCAGGACCGCGATGCTGCGGGGGGCCAGCGTCCCGGGGATGCGCACGGTCTGGTCCGAGGGATTGGCGAGGATGTACGGGCCCTCGGCCACGCCCCACCCATTCACAAAGTCGTGGTTGCCGTGGCGACGAATCGGCGCCGATAGCAAGTCACTCGCCTCCACCCGGGGTGTGGTGGAAGCTCCGAGATAGTCGGACCAAAGATTCACCGCCTCCGGCTTGACGCCGTGAGCGGCCGCGAGCGTCGATAGGTTGCGGGTTTCCCCGGGGACCGCGTCCTCTCCCAAGGCGTTGAGGCAGCCGGCGACCTCCGAAAAGACCAGTTTCCGCCGTTGTTCAAGGTGGCGCGCGACGGCGCGGACATCCCGGAGCAGCAGATCGGGACGCCCCGGCGCCACCAGTCGGGGCTGGGACCAGACCACGGCGTCGCCCTCCGGGCCGTCGCCGGCATCCGTGGCCACGAGAAAGACGCTCAACTCCCCGCGTTCGCCAACCGGTGGAAGGGCCAGACGAATCTCCTGCGTCGTCACCAACGGGGAAACGGCCTCCATCCATGACTTCGGGCCGTCCCGTTTACCGATGTGTCCGACGGTGTTGAACTTCCAAAGAGCCCGCTGCCACACGCCGACCTCGGCAACCAAGGCCGCAGCGTCCGCGGGTTTCGCCGTCCGCCAGCGCGCCCGGATGCCGTCGAGGAGAAACGACGGTTCGCGCGAGGTCAGGACCGCGAGCAACGTCGCCAGGTAGCGCGGACTGAGACTTCGTTCCCGCGCCACCGCCTCCACCGACTTCGTCCCGGCGGCAAGGGCGTCGCGTTCCGCCAGCGTTGCAGCGAAGTACCTCTCCAGCGGGATGGCTCCGCCCATGCCCCCGTCGACCTTGACACCCTGAAGGTTCAGCTTGGTGTCACTGTACGGAACCGTGAACTCCGAATAGAGCGCCCGGATCTCGGCGAGGATTCCCTCGGTTTGGTCGCGGCGGCTTACCCCGGCGGAAAATCCGATGCCGTCGGGCAGCAGCATGGCGTGCGAGGCGATCACCCGCGCGGCGTCGAGGTACTTGGTCACCAGCGACGGCGACATCACCAGAGCCTGACCGGTGTTCATGAACCCTTCGCCCGCGGCGCCGTCGATCGGGAACTCCTTCGCCGGATCGAGGGACGCCACGCCCGTCAGATCCCGCAAGGTATAGGTGTACTCCGGGTTCGACAGGCGGCGCAGCACCACCGGCCCGGGATCGCCGGAACGCTCCCTCGCCAAGCCATCGAGGAGGTTATGCGTCCAAGAGAGAAGGCGTTCCCTCTCCGCTGAACTTGGCTGATCGTGATCCGACGGCGGCATTTCCTCGTGGACCAATTGGTCGACGACCGACTGCCAGATCTTCGGGTGACTCCGTGCCGCCGCCAGCGAGTCCAGTCGCTCGAGATCGAGTTCCCCCTTCTGCTTCTCCGTCGAGTGGCAGGTCAGACAGTACGTCTGCAGGATCGGCTGAATGTCCGCGCGAAACTCCATCGCCGGGTCTTTTCCGGGGAGCAGCGAAGGCACGGCGACTGCGGCGTGGAAGATCGTCCCGGCCCACCGAAGGAGGCTGGTCGAGACCGGATCGCCCGGAAGAGACGGACGCAGGCGAGCGCAAGGAGTGAGCGGGTCTGGCATGAAGGGACGCGGGCTCCGAAGCGCGCCCATGCGAAGGGGGGGGCGAGCGCGCGACCGCTAATGAGTCGGCGCGATGGCCGTTTTGGCGAGCCTTTAGCCACCGGATAAAGCGTCGCGTCACTCCGAGTTTGCGCCTGAGCAAGGACGACGGACGAACGGTCAGAGGGCAGACGAGAGAAGGGCTCAATCGGCCGTTCGTCGCCGCAAACCGCGGGTCAGTCCCACCGGGGCGACGGGCTAGGGACCCAGACTGGAGGCGCGGGCCGGAATTGAACCGGCGCATAGAGCTTTTGCAGAGCTCGGCCTTACCACTTGGCTACCGCGCCGCAACCAGAGAGGGTAGATGTTGCAGCATTCCTGGGACGCCCGCAAGACCTGAAATCAGCGCGGCGCACGTCGATCGGTGCCGTCACGGCCAAGTCCTTCGCATCGTGCCTGCTAGGGTTCCGGCTTCAGCGTGTGCAGCGGCGGCAGTTTGGGCAGCGTGGGCACCGCCCGCGCCACCACCAGCACCACCAGCAGCGTGCCGACGCCTCCCGAGACCACCGCAGCGATCGGACCAAAGAGCGCGGCCACCAGCCCGGCACGCATCGCCCCGATCTCATTCGAGGAACCGATGAAGATTTGATTCACCCCCGTGACCCGTCCCCGGAGCTCATCCGGCGTGAGCAGTTGAATCATGGTCTGGCGCACCACCACGCTGATGTTGTCGAAGACGCCGGTGAGCAGGAGCGCGATGAACGAGAGCCAGAACCATTTCGACAGCCCGAAGACCACGATCGCGGCGCCGAAGCCCGCCACGGCCCAGAGGAGTTCCCGGCCCGGGCGCTGCATGGGGGGACGGTGCGCGATCCAGAGCGCCGTCAGGAAGGCGCCGATGCTGGGAGCGGCGCGCAGCCAGCCGAGGCCGATCGGGCCAACGTGGAGGATGCGGTCCGCGTAAACCGGCAGAATCGCCACCGCGCCGCCAAGCAGGGTGGCGAAGAGGTCGAGCGTGCTCGCCGCCAAAATGAGCCTTCGCCGCCAGATGAATTCCGCGCCGGCCAGCAGCGCCCGCCAGGACCGCGGACGGGCTGCGGGTTGGGGCGGCTGAAGGTAACGCACCCGGGCGAGCAGGACGCAGAAGACCACCCCCAGGGCGGCGTCCAGCAGATAAACCGCGGGGAATCCGAGTCCGGCCACGATGAATCCGCCGATCGCCGGACCCGCCACCGTCGCGATCTCGAACGCCGAGGAATTCCACGTGATTGCGTTTCCCAGCGCGTGCGGTGGAAGCAGGAGGGGGATGATCGTCGAGCGCGCCGGCCACGCCAGAATGCGGATCGACGCCATCACGAGCAGCAGCACGAGCATGAGCGGCAGCGCGGGTTCATCGAAGCGCAGCGTGCCCGGATCCACCTGCCGCTCAAAGACCAGCGCCAGTTGGTGGAGGCCGGCGTTCGCCCAGCGCAGCACCGCCCAGTCCGGAACGTACTGTCGGCCCAGCGACAGGGCCGCCAGCGCGAGCGAGAGGACGACCAGCACCGCCTGCGCATCGCGGATGATGAGCCGACGATCCGCATGGTCCGCCAACGCCCCCGCCTTCAGCGACAGCGCCAGCAGCGGGATCACGTTGATCAGGCCCACGAGTCCCAGCGCCGTCGCCGACCCGGTCCATTGATAAATCTCCCACGTGATCGCGATCAATGCCGCCTGCCGACCGAACAGCGCGAGAAAGCTCCCGACCATGTAATTGCGGTAGGTCGGGATCCGGAGAGCGAGGTACGGGTCGTGCGGGTCGGTGGCGGAAGGCTCAGCCATGAGGCGTCGTCGGAAGTGAGTCAGAGATGCCGAACGGTGACGAGTCCGCGTTCCCGTCAGGGATCGAGGGTGAGCGTGCCGGACTGCGACTGCCCCGATCCGATCACCGTGAACCGGTAAGTGCCGGGCTTGAGTTGATCGGTCGGGATCCGGGCCCGCACCGCCACGTCGCGGGCCCGCGACTCCAATTTGCCGGGCAGCGAATCAAAGCCCACCACGAGCACCAAGTCCCGTTCCCGGGCGTAGAGGTACGCCTCGCCCAGACTTTCTTTGTGATCGGGAAGGCCCGCGACCAGCGTGATGCTCAGCGGTTCGCCGACGCGCAGGGCGGCGGGGGCGGCGAGTTGCCGGACCGTCGACGGCAGCAGCGGCACCTCGATGAGAGCCTCCGCGAGGGCGGCGGGGAGACCGCCGGGCGCAGTCTGTGTCGCCATGCGTCGTCCGGTTGGCCCGGGACCGTTTCCATCCGCCGGTCGCTCCGCAATGACCGCGTACCGATGAAACCCCGCCTTGAGCAGTCGGTGGACGTTGGCCTGCCGCTTCATGTCCTGGTACGGCTCGAACGGCCGGGCCTCCTTGCGGTAGAGCACGGTGATCACGGTGTAGGGGACGAGGATCGCGACGATCGCGACCACGACCCACTTCATGGGCCAGGGTCGCCGGGCGGCGGGTGAGGACATCGCCCCGAGGCAAGCGCCCCGGGTCGCCCGGGGCAATCCCGCCCTGCGGAAATACGGTTGCCGCCCGCCGAACCCCGGATTGCATGACGTGTTCCCATGACCCTCTGGTCCCAGTTCTTCATCCCGACCCTCAAGGAAAGCCCCGCCGACGCGGAGATTGCGTCGCACAAGCTGCTGGTGCGCGCCGGCTTGGTGCGCAAGCTGAGCGGGGGTTTGTACACCTACCTGCCGCTCGGGCTGAGGGTGATGCAGAAGCTCACCGAGATCTGCCGCCAGGAAATCAACGCCGGTGGTGGGATCGAGCTCTGGATGCCCCACGTGCACCCGGTCGAGAACTGGCAGCAGGGGCCGCGCTGGGCCGCCGCCCGCGAGATCATGTTCCGCGCCGACAGCGCCGGGGACGGACAGCGCGCGCCCCGCGACCCTCAGTTTGTGCTCGGTCCGACCCACGAGGAGATCATCACCCCGCTGGTGAAGACGGAAATCACCAGCTACCGGGACCTCCCCAAGAACTTCTATCAGATCGCCACCAAGTTCCGGAACGAGATCCGCCCGCGCTACGGCCTGATGCGGGCCCGCGAGTTCGTAATGATGGACGCCTACTCGTTTGACACGAACGACGAGGGCGCGGTGAAGGGCTATTTCGCGATGAAGACCGCCTACGAGCGGTTTTTCCGCCGCATCGGCACCCTTGCCATCGCCGTCGAGGCCGACACCGGGGTGATGGGCGGCAGCTACTCCCATGAGTTCATGGTGCCGGCTGAAGTGGGTGACGACGACATCATCTACTGCGAGGAAAGCGGCTATGCCGCCAACCGCGAGAAGGCCACCAGTCGGCTCGTTCCAGAGGATCTTCCCGACGCCGCCCCCACGGGCGAGGTCACGGAACTCGCCACTCCGGGCGTGGTCACCATCGCTGCCCTCGAGGCCGCCCCGTACGGGGTCCCGGCGGACCAGCAGTTCAAGACGCTCGTCTACATCGGCGACGGCAGCCTGTTCCTCGTCATCCTGCGGGGTTGCGATGAACTCGAGGAGGCGAAGCTGGGGCAACTCGGCTTTGGCCTCTTCCGCCCCGCCACCGCCGATGAGATCGTCGCCGTCATGGGCGCCAAACCCGGAAGCCTCGGGGCCGTCCGCAGCACCGTGGCCCAGCCCTCCGCCCTGGCCGGCATCTTCGCGGACCATGCCATTCGCCTGATCGGCAACGGGACTACCGGGGCCAACCGCGATGGCTTTCACCTGCGGAACGTGAACGTCAGCCGCGACCTTGCCATCACCCGCTTCGGCGACTTCCGCCGCGTGCGCGCCGGCGAGCCGTGTCCGCGCTCCGGAAACCCACTCAAGAGCCGCCGCGGAATCGAGGTGGGCCACATCTTCAAGCTCGGCACCAAGTACTCCGAGAAGTTCGGCGCCGTCTACACCGACGATCAGAAGCAGTCCCACCCCATGGTGATGGGCTGTTACGGAATCGGCATCAGCCGCACGTTGCAGGCCGTCATCGAGCAAAGTCACGACGCGGACGGCATCGTGTGGCCGTGGCCGGTCGCGCCGTTCCAGGTTCTGATCTGCCTGCTCGATCCGCAGGTGGCGGAGGCGGCCGACCTCGCCCGACGCCTGGCTGCCGCAGCCGAGCGCGCGGGTGCCGACGTGCTCATCGATGACCGGGTGGAACGCCCGGGCGTCAAGTTCAAGGACGCCGACCTCATCGGCATCCCGCTGCGCATCACCATTGGGGGCAAGGGACTCAAGGAGGGCGTGGTCGAGCTCAAGGCGCGGCGCGGGCGGGACGTCACCAAGGTGCCCCTCGCCGAAGCCGAGGCCCAACTCGCCGCCGCAATCGCTGGGCTGGCCGGTGGCACCTGAGCCCGCGGAGTCCGACGAGGCAAAGACGCGATGGCTGAACACGAACAAGGATCCCCGGAGCCGGCGTCGTCCACCGCCACGGCGCTGGAACCGCGCTGGCACGTGGTGGTCCTGAACGACCCCGTGAACCTCATGTCCTACGTCGTGCTGGTCTTCAAGAAGGTGCTCGGCTTTGCCGAGGCGCAGGCCCGCCGTCACATGCTTGAAGTGCACGAGCAGGGACGCTCCGTGGTGTGGAGCGGCACCCGCGAGCGGGCCGAGCACTACGCGTTCGCCCTCCAACAATGGCACCTGACGGTGATCCTTGAATCCGATGAAGCGCGTTGAAATCCGGCTCAGCCTCGAGGCCGTGACGCCGCTCCTCGCGGTGATGCGCGAGGCCGCGGCGTCATTGTCCGATGGTCTGGCCGCCGCCAACACCCTCGGCGACATCGAGCCGGATCTCCGGGAGACGTGGCTTGATGAACTCCTCGAATCGCAGAACGACGCCATCGCGGTGCTCCTCGGCCTGTTCGACGATGAGTTCGAGGAGTCCGGCGTCATCGGCTTCGACGCCGGTAATGCCGAACCCGTGCTGCGGGCGAGCGCTGCGCTCCGTCTCCGACTCCGCGAGCGCTTCTTGACCGCGTTGAGCGAGGAAGTCCTTGAGAGCGGCGATCTTGAGGTCGACTCGCTCGAGGAACCGGCCCGCCGGGCGTTCATGTGCTACCTGTTCCTTGCGACGCTCCAGGAGCTCATCATCCAGCACCTCGATGCCTCCATCCTCGAGGGGTGAGACCCCGCCAACCCACAGCGTCGCGGAGTCGGTCACGCGACCGCGCTGCCGACGTTGCGCCTCGTCGGGAGTCGCCCCTGGCGCGGCCCCCCGCGACATCTTTTGCTGCTCCGGCTGCGCGCTCTCTGTCCGGGTGCCTCGCGACGCCGAGGGCAACTTTCCCGCCAATGCCGCTCTCGGCGTGGCCCTCGCGGTCGCACTGCTGTTCTTCAATCAGCTGCTCCTCGCCTCGCTCGTCTGGTTGACTCCCGGATCCAGTTCGCGCGGCACGACGGCCTCCCTCGCGTGTGGTGCGCTTCTTCTGCTGTGCCTCGCCGGCACCCAGTGGCGGGTCGGAGTCCGGCGCTCGACGGAGTGCATCGTCATCGGTGCGGTCGGTCTGGTCTGGACCCTCGCGGTCGCGCGCTTCAGCGAATCACTCGGACTCCTTGCAACCAGCATGTACCTGCTGTGGGCCATTCGGGGCTGGATCCGACCGCCGCGTCCGCCGGAGCACGTCCTCTGACGGCGCACGCCCGACGTCGTGGACCGACGATTCGAGGAAGGCATTTGACGGCGACTGCGATTCGCCTACGGTCTCCGGGTCACCCTGCAGTGTTCGAGGTGTCTTCAATCACTGCTCTTTGCCTTTGAATCGATACGGGAGCCGCGAGTCCGGCGGCGGCTGCTCGGCCGTCCATCGGAAAGCAATAAGCCGCCTGGTGGCCCCCACCTTAGCTTAAAAAGGTCCCGAGCCTTTGGGCATACGGCACAGGCGGGGTGACTCTCTTTCTCCTCCGGCGCTCCGGAGCTCGTCCGCTGCGCTCGCGGCGGCGTCGAACGTCGGCGGTCAACGCCCCGCGGCGGCCGGGATCTCCGTCGCCGTTTCGAGTTCCGCGTCGGTCCAGGCCCGCTCGCGGGTGGCTGAAGCGGCGCGAATGGCCTCGACGGCTCCGGCGTCCACCACCGCATCCCGGTTTCCAAACTCCCGCTTGACGTAGGTGAGGATCGCCGCGATCTGGCTGTCTTCGAGGTGTCGCCAGGGTGGCATGACGAGGCCCTTCCCCGGGTTTTCCTTCCCGTGCAGGGCGATGCGAATGAGCGCGGCATCCGCGCCCTTGACCCAGCGCGAGCCCAGCAGCGGCGGCGCCAGTCCGGCCCGGCCCTCCCCTGACTCTTGATGGCAGGGTGCGCAGCTCAAATTGAACGCGACGCGCCCGGTCTCGAACGCCTGCTGCGCGGCGCGCCGCGCCGGGTCGCGCGGGACGGCTTGGTCGGCGCCGCGGTGCATCCACGCGACGACTGTGGGGTCGGTCTGCCGCCGCAGCGCGGCGCGGGCGTCCGAGGCGAGTTGGTCCGCATCGAAGGTGCCGGCCCCGATCGCACGCACCAGTTCCACGGACCACGCCGGCGTCGAGCAGAGGAGAGTCTGGGCGCGCGCCTGCAGGCGCGGGGGCAGGGAGGGATGTAGCTGCAGAACGCGACGGGCCGAGGCGGGATCGCCGTAGGCCGCCAGCGCATCCAGCGTCGCCAGCAGCGTCGGTTCCGGCAGCGGAGCGCCGAGAAAGGACTCGAGTTGTGACAACGCGCCCGGGGGCGTGGTATCCCGCACGACGGCGAGCCACCCCAGGCGTTCCTCGGCACTCAGGCTGGCGGAGGCAAGGCGCCTCACCGCCTCTGCCTGCGCCTCCGCGTCGCCGATGCGGCTGCGCAGCGCGATCAGCGCCGGCGCATCGCCCAGAGCGCCTCCGCGGCGCGCGAGCGCGCGACGGAAAGTCTCGGGAGCCTGCGGGAAGGGAGCGCCGGTGAAGCCGAGGGACATTCCCTCCAGCAGGCACGCGGCCGCAGTCGGAGACGGAGCGGCATCCAGGAGACGGGCGCAGTAGTCGAGGTTGCGGTGAAAGTGATCCCCCGCGCGTTCAATGATCCACTCAGAGTAAGAGCCCTGCTCCAGCGTGACCGTGCGCCGCGGCCCCTGATCGGCGCTGAAGCGGCGACCGATCCTCGGAGCGAGTTCGTCGCGAAACAGCGGGCTCGACCAGACCGCCGGGTCTTGCACCAGTTGCAGCAACTCCTCGCGCCCCCGCTCGGCCTGGGCCTCGACGGCCCACCAGAGCAAGAGCGGAAGGTGCCGATCCGACGCGTCCTCCGGGCGGCCGAGCAGCGCGCGGACGAGACCGAGCGCGTGCGCGGGCGCGAGGCGCCGGGCGGTCGAAGCCAGTTGGCTGCGGACCTCCGGATCGGTCTCCCGCCCGGCGAGTTGAGCCAAGGAGCGGGCGGTGGCTTCCTCCACGCCATTGCGGTCGCCCAGCAATCGGGCCGCCCAACGCCGGACGGACGGACGCGGGTGCCCGAGTTGGCTCGCGAGGTCGCGTTCCGAAAGATCACCGCGCAGGTTCAGGATCCAGAGTGCCTCAAGGCTTTCCGCCGTCGGGGACTGCAGGCGTTGGCGCAGCGTCTCCGTCAATCCAGGCGCCGTGCGCACCGCGAGTTCCCGGCGCACCTGCTCCCGGCGCTCGCGGTTGGCGTCGCTGAGCATCGCCAACAGCGCGTCGACGCTGGAGGTGCGGAGGTTCGGAATGACCGGACGCTGGAACGACGTCGGCGCAATCCGATAGATGCGGCCGTTCGACTTGTCCCACGTGTCAGCCGGATTGAGGTGGCTCAGCCGCAGGTCCGTCCAGTCTGCGAGGTAGATCGCACCATCCGGCCCCTGCTCAATGTCCACGGGGCGGAAGGTGCGGTCTTCGGTCGTAACCAACGGCGCCACGTCGACGGTGCGGAACGTGGAGGTCTGGCGGAACACGTCGCTCACCTGCACGCGGTTGGTCAGAGCCATGCCAACGATGATGCGGCCCTCGAGTTCGGGCATCGCCCCGCCTTCGTAGAGGAGGAACGTCTGCGGGAAGCGTTGGGTGTAACCCTCGTGGTCCATGTGTTCGAGGAAACCAAAGAGAAACGGATTCATCGCGGGACCGTGCTTGGTCCAGCCCTTCACGTAGGTTGCTGCCTGTGCGTAGTGCAGTCCGCGGGTGGCGCCGCTGTTTGTCCCGGAGAAGGCGCGGCCCTCGCCGTCGAATTCCATGCTGAAGGTGTTCCCGCCGCCTTCGGCAAAGACTTCGAAGACCCGGCGCGTGGGGTGGTAGCGCCAGATGCCCTGACCGCGCAGGTAGGTGCCTTGGATGTCCAGCGTTGTCGTGCTGCCCGTCGATCCGTAGATCCAACCGTCGGGACCCCAGTGCAGATTGGACGCGAGCGAATGGGTGTCCTCGATCCCGAAGCCCGAGAGGTGCAGTTCGGGATCACCGTCAGGCACGTCGTCGTGGTTCCGGTCGGGGTAGAACACGAGGTAGGGAGACTGCAGGACCCAGACGCCCTCGTGATCCGGCAGAACACTCGTCGTCAGGTTCATCCCTTCGAGGAACGTTCGAACGCCCTCGAAACGTCCGTCGCCGTCGCGGTCCTCCAGAATAGTCACGCGGTCAGCGCCGCGCGCATGGTGCGGTGGCGGGGCGGGCAGGGTGTCGTAGCGGGCGCGCAGGTACTGATCGTAGCTGGAGATCGTCGAACCAGCGGGGAACGGGTACTGCAGGTACTGCACAACCCAGAGCCGACCCCGCTCGTCGAAGTGAAGGTCGAGCGGCTGGCGTACCGCCGGTTCGCTGGCCACGAGATCGACGGTGTATCCTTCGCGGACGACGAGGCGGCGGCGCGCCTCCTCGGGCGGCAGCGGCGCTCCCTGCCCGGCGAAGTCCTGCCCGCCGGGTTTGAACGCGCGCACGAAGGGCTCAAGCTCGGGGGTGTACGGTGAAGGGACGCGGGACGACGACGGAGCCGGAGGTGAGGTCGGTGCACTGGCTGGCTTGGCCGGGGTGCTGGACACCGCCGAAGCCAGGGAGGCTGCTGGGGTGTCGGACCCGGACGCAGTGGGGGACGACGCGGTCGCGCTTCGAAGCAACGCGGCCATGCCGGCGAGGCAACCCGTGAGAACGATGGTCCGGAGGATGAGTTTGAGCACGGTTGCGGAGAGGTCGGGCCTGTTGAGACGGGCGGGGTGAGGCGCCGTCATGCGGGAGTGCGACGGGTCACCGTGACGCCGAGTCCGGGGCCGTCCGGCGGAAAAGCTTGATCGCCTTCAATCCGGAGCGGGCTCTCCAGGAGGGAACCGGTGAGGAATTGCGGGGCGTTCAGCGCGGCGGGGTGGGGCAGGCGAGACACAGAAAAGAGGTGCAGGCAGGCCGCGAAGGCGATGTCCGGATCCGTCAGGCCGCTGGCAAAGAAGGCGAGACCGTGACGCTCAAGGTACTCGACCATGCGAACCGCCTCCGTCAGGCCACCGACCCGCGATACCTTCATGGCTACTCCGTCGAGGAGTTCCAGTTGATGGAAGCTCTCGAGGTCGGCGAGGGAGATCACGCCTTCGTCCATCAGGATCGGAAGCGCGCCAAACCTCCGCAGCGTGCGGTAGCCCGGAAGGCGATTCGCCGACAGCGGTTGCTCGAAGGCGGCCACCCCGGCGTCCGCCAGTCCCCGGGCCACGCGAAGCGCGGTGGCTTCGTCGTAGCCACCGTTCGCATCGGCCCAGATGAAGGCCGATGGCGCGAGCGCGCGCAGTCGCCGGCAGATCGCGAGGTCCGCACCGGCATCGCGGCCAATCTTCACGTTGAAATTCCGGAAGCCACGAGCGCTCGCCGCCGCCACCACGGTGTCCACCTCGCCCTCCGTCGACGCGTCCACGGTCCAGCTGAGCGTCACCGGGCCACCCGCTTTCCGTCCCCAGCGTGTCGCAGGCGCGAGGTTGCTCCGATGTCCCTGCAGATCGAAGAGGGCAAGGTCCACGCCGGCCTTGGCAATGGGCTGTCCCGTCGAGAATCCGGGTGCGATGACGCGGTTCATTGCCCGCCAGACCGATGCAGTGTCGTCGACCGGGAGGCCAACGAGCGCCGGAGCCAGGTGACGCTCCAGCGTGGTCTGCACCGTCTCGATCGTCTCGTAGCTCCACGTTGGCGAGGGCACGGCCTGTCCCCAGCCCAGTCCGCCCGCGTCGTCGCGGAGGGCCACCACCACGGTGTTGCGCGTGATCGGCTTGCCGTCTTTCGGCGCGAGGTATCGGAAGTCACCGACCACCGGGTAGGCGGCGACGAAGCACTCCAGTGAGACGATGCGCGGGCTCATCGGGAACTGGAGGGGGCCGGCTCCGGCCAGCGGAGATGGCGGTGGAGGAACGCCATCGCTCCGACGCCGTGGATTTCGTGCGAGCCGACGAAGTACTCGATCTCCGTGCGGCCCGGGATGCCAAGGTCGGAGTAGAGCCGCGCCACCTTGGCGTACTCCTGCGCCACCTTTTCGTCGATGCTGACCGGGTCCTGATGTCCGCGCTCGACCATGAAGGGCCGTGGCGCGATCAGCGCCGCGAGGTCGGCGTTGCCGAAGCTCGGGGCGAGGTTGAACGAAAATTGCTCGTACTCGTGGGTGAAGACGTAGCTGCCCTTGAACTCCCGGGTCATGATCTTCCACGACCAGGTGTTGAAGGCGCCCGAGCACACCGAAACAGCGTACTGCGGAAGGATGGCCGGAACGCGAAGCGCGCTGAGGCCGCCGTAGGAAATGCCATAGAAACCGATGCGGTCCGGATCGACGAACGGCAGCGAGCCGAGCCAGCGCAGGTGCTGCTGGTGCTGGCCGACGATGAACGAGAACAGGGTCAGTCCGAGGGGATTCGCCTTGCGCTGAAGCTGTCGGAATTCCGTCGCGCCCCGGTAGGGGTTGTGCGGCACCCAGCAGACAAAGCCACGCTCCGCCAGGGTGCGGGGGAAGGCCCGATACACCCGCCAGTCGCGGGTGGTCTCGTCGTTCTCCAACGCCACGGCAGGCGAGCCCTCCAAGCCGTGCTGGCAGACCACGACGGGGCGGCGCTCACCCGGCGCGATGCCGTCGGGCACGAGCAGCGTGCCCCAGGCGAAGACGCCCGGCCAGACATCGAGGGTGACTTCCCACATGCCGTAGCCGCGCCCGCGGCCCAGGAAGCGGCTGTGGGGATTCGGGGGCACCGAGGGATCAGGCAGGCGACCGACGTGCTCGTTCCAGAAGCGTTGGCGCAGCCCTTCCGAGGCCTGACTCCAGTCGGTCATCGTCGCGCCTGCTGGCCGTTGATTCAGCCGGGCCCGGTCGAACTCCGAGCGTCGCTCCAAACGGTCCGCGTAGGCCAGCAGCTCCGCCAGCGCTCGCGCCTGCCGCGCGGCGGAGTCCGGGATCCGCGCCACGCGCCACGTGGTGTCGGCGGCGGCATCGGGGTTGAGGCCGAGCGCACGAAGAAAGCGTTCCGGGCCCTCGCCCGCGCCCCACGGTGGGCGGAGGCCGGGAGCGGGCGCCGCGAGCTCGAGTCCGGGCAGCGGACGTCCGCCAGGAGGCGTGACCAGATCAACGGCGCGCCGGAATTCGGCCGTGACGGCGTCGACCGTCGCCGGAAGGATGCGCCCGGGTGCGGCCGCGCGGCGGCGACCGTTGGGCGCGGCGGCGGCGACCGCCCATGCCGGGCCCGGTGCCGGGTCGATGATCAGCCGCGCCGGCAACGCCAGCGTCGCCAACTCCGCGTCACCGAACGTCCGCAGAAAGCCGTGGAGGTTGCGCTCGATGGGCTCGATCCAAAGCGCGTCGCGGGCCTGGAAGTATCCCCCGACCCAGACCGCGGCGAGGTCGGGATGGAGCGCCGCCGTGTGCAGCGCGACGAGTCCGCCCTCGCCGTAGCCGGCAACGCCGATCGCCGCCCCTGCGGGGCTGCGGGACCGCAACCAAGCCAGTGCGGCCTCGACCTTGCGGACTTCCACGCCGACCAGCGAGCGTCCCGCCTCGAACAGCGGACGCCACGCCCACTCACGGTGGCTCTGGTCGGTGAGCGCGATACCCTCGACCCCGGACAGCGTGGATTCCCGGCTGAGAAGCGTCACAATCAGCACCTCGCAACCTGCCGCGAGGAGCCGGCGACCCACCTGGGCCTCCGGTTCGAGCGTGTCGTCCAATCCGGCGAGCGACTCCGGCCGTTGGTCGGCGTCGGGAATCAGCACGACGCGGGCGCGGACGGGCTGCGACTGGGGAGTCAGCCACAGGCCCTCCCCGGACACTCCCTCGCAGGCGGTCCAGCGGACCGCGTGCACGTCTCCTGCGGCGCTCGCCGCCAGCAGGGACGGGACCTCCGGCGAGGCGAGCAATTGGACGTCCGGGTCGGCGGGCAACGGGTCGATGGCGCCCAGCACCTGCCGGAGTTGCATGCGTTGCGGTTCGACGGAGCGCCGGTGCGCCGCCGCGTCGGACCAGTCACGGGACCAGCGACTCCCGCGCTCTGCGGTGACGTTTCGGGTGAGTTCGTCGAGGGCTGAGTGGAGCCCGCGCACCATGTCCGCGGACCGATCCGCGGAGGGCTTGAGGGGGGAAGAGGGCGCGCCGAACGGCAGCGGCGCGTCCGGCACGGCGGTGGCGCTGAGCCGGGCGGCACCGTACGGGAGCACCGAAAGGAACAGGATCACCCAAACGAACGGAGTGGGGCGGGGAAGCATGCGCGGGGAGGCCGCTAAGGAGATTTCCGACGCCGGAGTCGGGGGCAAGCGCCGACTTCCAGATCGCCGCAGCGGCTCCCGATTCCGGGTTTGCCTTTCCCGCGTCTCCGGTTGTGGCTGGCGGCCGGTCGATCCCGGCGGTATGCCGGGTACCGGCCGGACCCATGGAACGCCTAATTTGGATTTTCGTTGGCAGCGGCCTTGGCGGCGTGGCCCGACACGCCCTGAACGGGTGGGTGACGGCCAAGGCCGGGAGCGCGTTCCCATGGGGTACGCTCGCCGTCAACCTCACCGGTTCGTGGGCCATCGGATTTGCGGCGACCCTTCTTGCCGGAGTCGGACGCGCCCCCGGGGCGCAGTGGGCGGGGGATTTCCTCGTGGTCGGCGTCCTCGGCGGCTTCACGACCTACTCGGCCTACGCCCTGCAAACCCTGCTCCTGGCCCGAGGCGGACATGAGCTTCGAGCGACGGTGTACGCAGCCGGGACCCTCGTGCTCTGCCTCCTTGCGGTGGCGCTGGGGACGACGATGGCGCGCGGCTTGCGCCCGTGACGGAATCCATATGGTGGCGGCATGACACTCCGCCGCTCCCGCCGTCGTGCGGCTCTGACTCGGGCTCTTGCCCTCGCCCTTGCGCTGCTCGGGTTCACCCCGCTGCCCAACGTGCAGGGTGCCGATGCTGGTCAACGCCGCGGCTGGATGTACGCCGACTCTCCCGCGTGGGACATCTCGCACGAAGGCCTTCCGTTCCGGCTCACGTGGGCGTGGGCCAGTCCCGTGGATCCGCTGGGACGACTGCTCCGCTGTACCGAGACCCGTTGGACGGCGGGAATCGGCTATGCGAAGGTCTACGACAGCTTTGACCCGACCACCGGAGCCTTCCGGAGTCCCGGAGGTCATGCGGCTCTCGCGAGTGCGGGTCGGGAGTTCCGCTGGGGCCGGGAGCGGTGGCCCGGGGGGCGTGACGCAATCTGGTTGCCGACGGTGCTGATCGAATTCGGGGCTCACGGTGCCAGTCGTCCCTTCCCCGCGGACGGCACCCGCTTCAACTTCAAGCTCCTCCCGGGAGTGGAGTGGGAAGCGCCCTCTCGTCGCTGGGCCGCGGGGGTGATGTGGCTGCTCTTTTCGAACGCCGACGTTCTCTCCCCCAACGCTGGGTATGACGGACTCGCGATTCGGATCTCCTGGCGTCGGTAGAGCGTCCGCACGTTTCTCCGCACGACGATCAACGAACGCGAAGAGGAGAGCTCGCCGCCGAGGCCGTGGCGGCGCCGCGGAACCCTGGCGGCACGTCCACGCCACGCCACGGCCCCGCCAGCGTCGACGAGGACACGATGCGCAGACCGTGCCTTCCGAGCGACCCTACGAAAACGCGATGCGCTGACCCAAACCCTGCTTCACTGCCTGATCATAGATCGTGCGGACGATGGTCGTGTCCTGGATCCCGATGCCGACGCCGTCGAACATCGTGATTTCCTCGGCTGAACGGCGGCCGGGGGCGCCGTTGATGACCTCGCCGAGGCTGCCGACGTAGCAATCCTTGCCGAGGAGGCCTTTCTCGACCGCCTGGCTCACTTCGCCGCGGATAAGCGCGTGCTCGATCTTGTCGGCGAAGAGACGGCACCGCGGGAGAAGCGCCATCTCGCACTCGATCTTCTCGTGGAGATCGGCGCCCATGCACGACAGGTGGGTGCCCGGGCGGATCCATTCGTTCATCACAATGGGCTCCCGGCTGTTGGTGGCGGTGACGATCACGTCGGCGGCGCGGCAGGCATCCTCGGCGGAAGCGACCTCCAGGGGAACGGTGAAGCGGCCGGACATTTCTCGGACCAAAGAGTGGGCCATCTCCACGAAGCGGTCGTGCACCACGATGCGGGTGAACGGCCGCACCGAGGCCACGGCGCGCAGGCACTCGCGGCCGAGTTGCCCGGCGCCGATCACAGCGAGCGTGCGGCTGTCGGCGCGCGCGAGTTGGCGGGCCCCGACGGCGGCGGCCGCCGCAGTGCGGTACATCGTCGGCAACGTGCCGTCGCAGATCATCAGGAGCTCGCCCGTCAGCGGGTCGAAGCAGGAAATCCAGCTGCTCGTCGTCGGCAGCTTGCGCTGCGGATTGTTCGTGCGCTCGTGGCCGAGCTTCATCGACAGCAGGTTCGCCGCGCGCGTCATGCCGGTGATGCAGGCGGCGAAAGCCGGTTCGCCGACCGGGACGTCGAAGATCGCCTTGGGCGGCAGGTAGTCGGTGCCCCGCTCATAGGCACCCATGGCCTGCTCGATTGCGTCGATGCCATCGACGACATCGATCTGGCGACCGATGTCCTGGCGGGTCAGGAGGATTGTTTCTCGAGCCATTGGGTCATCCGTTGGAAGGCGGCCTGGATCGTGGCCATGTCGGTGGCGAAGCTGATGCGCAGGGCGTTGTTGCAGGACTGCCCGAAGGCACCGCCGGGGATGGTGCACACCCGGGCCTCCTTGAGCATCCGCATCGCGAAGTCGAAGCTGTCGCGGCAGGCGGGCAGGGAGGGCATGATGAAGAACGCCCCGCCCGGTGAATACGCCTGAAAGTGAGGCGAACCCTTCAGGTAACCGGCGATCCAGTCCCGGCGGGCGCGGTAGGCGTTGACCATTTCGGTGACGCACGATTGGTCGCCGGCGAGCGCGGCCACGGTCGCGTGCTGGGTCGCGGTGTTCTCAGTGGTGCTGACGAACATGTGGAGCCGCTGCAGCCGGCTGATGTTGGCCTCGCTGGAAATGAGCCAACCGACGCGGAAGCCGGGGACGGCGTAGGTTTTGGAGGCGCTGGAAGTCACGACCACGCCGTCAAGGGACGGGGCGTGACGCAGGGCGGAGGCGTATTCGACGTCGTCGAGGATGAGTCGGTCGTAGACCTCGTCGCTGATCACGGCGATGCCCCGCTGTTCGGCCTCGCGGAGGATGGGTTGGATCGTCTCCGCAGGGTAGACGGCGCCGGTCGGATTGCCCGGGCTGTTGATCATGATGGCGCACGTGCGCTCGTTCATGGCGGCGATGACCTCGGCGGGATCCACCTGGTAGCCGTTGGCGGCGGTGGTGACGATACGGCGGAGGATTCCGCCGGCCTGCTCGATCACGTGGGAGAACACGAACACGGGCTCGATCACGATGACCTCCATGCCCGGGCGCACCAAGGCGTGGATCGTCATGTACATTGCCTGGCAGCAACCGGTCGTGATCAGGACGTTGGACGGTTTGAGGGAGATCCCGTACAACTCGTTGTAGCGATTCGCGACCGCCTCGCGCAGCGCGGGCAGGCCGGCGTCGAGTTCGTAGCGGGTCCGCCCGTCGCGCAGCGCCTTGATGTGCGCCTCGATCACATGGGGTGGGGCACCGAAGTCGGGCTGGCCGATCGACAGGTGGAGAACATCCGTCATCTGCGCCGCCGTATTGAACATCAGGCGGATCGGCGAGAAAGGCAGCTTGTCGAGCGCGGGATTGAAGGTGATCGCCGGGGGCGATTCGAGCGGTGACGTCGCAGTGCTCACGTCGTACGAAGGTTCAGGGGGAAGGGGGGGAGTATCCCGCGGCGTGTCTCCGGAATGAAGAGCACGGACGCGGGGTGGGACGGCGGAGAATCAATCCCCGGCGTCGGACACCGTCAACGCACGAATTCCCAACGGGAAGCGGGAATGGAGCCGGCCTCGCCGCGCCGTCGAACCCGTACCCGCGGGCCTCCCGTCGGTCTCGCGCCGAGACGCTCGGGCGGAATACAGCGACTCGCTCCCGCCGAGAAGGAGGACGCGACGAAAGTCGCTCACGGCTGGCGGCCTTGGAACGGCCAACGACACCCGCCTCGTCGCCGCACCCTTGCCTTGCGGCGCGAGCTCGGTAGCCGACAGGCGTCTGCAACGGCATCACCGAGGGCTTCCACCGCAAAATGAAACTCATCTGGCAAGCAACTGATCGAGGTGCCCGGCTACAAGTTCCAAGCCTTGCGGACCAATCTCCCGCCGACGCTCACCGCCCTCGACGTCTGGCGTCGGTGCAACAGCCGGGATGGACAACCAGCGTCAGTCGTAACAACATCAACCAATCGCCCAGACCGACTCAAGGGCTGGACCGAAAAAGTGGATCCGCTCAGTGCTGATGGCCCTTGAGGGAGGACTGGAAGCCTTCCGCCGCCACCACAGAAAGTATCACGGTGCGCCTGGGCTGTGACTTGCATGTCTGCCGGCGAATCTACCTGAGCAACTCAGCTACAATCTCGCCAATTTGCTTTGCCATGTGACCGGCCTCAACTTTTCGAGCCACCCCGAGTGTTAGTCCGGGATGTAGTTATGGGTTGATCTATCGGTTGTCGTTGAAGCTGTCCCGACGGAGGGAGGCCGGAGGCCGACCGGAGTCGGGGCAGC